>OIYT01000079.1_pt1 | contig 124148 bp, 130 predicted proteins | sample 1588201 | NCBI WGS metagenome assembly OIYT01 (sample SAMN03283260) | human gut metagenome | biome: human-associated habitat; material: feces | host: Homo sapiens | place: USA | collected 2013
CAGTAGAAGGGGAGATAACACATAGAAACTGTTGATGAGACACTTATCAGAGAGAAAAACGAGTATTTTAAAGTTGAAATAGGAGATCACCTCATTGTTTTCCATAAAATTGAAGAGGAAAATAAGGGTAAAGAAACAGTTTTTGCTGCCTCGGAATACTGTTTATTGGTTGTTTTATCAAAGGATGGTGGAATGGAGCATGAATTATGAAGGTGTCAATTATAACAGTGTGTTTCAACGCAGAGTTAACAATAGAGCAGACAATTAGAAGTGTTATCGAACAGTCCTATCAGAATATAGAATACATAATTATTGATGGCAAGTCATCAGATCATACGTTGGATATTATTGCGAAATATGCTGATAAGATTTCAAAGGTAATTAGTGAGCCGGATAAAGGTATCTATGATGCAATGAATAAGGGAATTAGAAATGCAACAGGAGATATTATTGGAATATTAAATTCAGATGATTGGTATGAAAAAGACGTCATTAAAAGGGTAGTAGAAGCCTTTGAAAAAAATAATTCTCAAATAGTCCATGGAGATGTGCGTTTTATTTACGGTGACGGAAGCAGCGAAAATACGGTAACTGATATAATGAATAAGCTTTGGTATGAAATGGTAGTGAGACATCCGGCAACGTTTGTACGCAGGGAAGTGTATCAAAAAGAGGGAGTGTTTGATGATACATTTAGGGTAGCGGGAGACTATGAATTTATTTTAAGATGCTATGCAAACAATGTGAAATTTTATTATCTTAATACGATATTGACGAATTTTAGGATGACCGGGATAAGCAATCAGCAAGAAGAAACCTGTTTTAATGAAACTAATATTGCAGCGTTAAGATATGTAGAGAGTTCGCCGAATAAAGAACAAATTTATTCTGTCATATATGATAGAATGAACAGGCATCGTTTTTCTATATTGTTGAAAGAAAAGGCGGATTCTGTTCAAATAGGTTGTAATTTCTCTGATTTGTTTTCAAAAAAGAAAGTCTTTATTTGGGGAAGTGGTGAATGGGGAAAAAGACTGTCAGCTTTTCTGCTCAAAAATCACATTGACATTATTGCGTTTTTAGATAATACTATGAACAATAATATATACAGGGCAACGTACGACAAGCATTCTGCCTTTATTGCCAAAAAATGTAATGTTGTAGCCTGCCTTGCTGAATATCCGCCGGAAGATTTGCTTGATTGTGATACTTTTTTGTGTATTGACAGCATTATTATCAACTGGCTTACAGAGCGCCTGCTTGAAGAAGATACTGCTGCTGTACTGGATGGTTTAACTATACCGCAAGTTTGTGATAAACGTTTAAAAATGCACTTTGCTGAACAAACAAAAAACATTTACAAACTTTTAAAAAGTGCGTACCAACTTGTTTTAACAGCAAATTACCGTTGTGCTGACAAATTTACTACCGTTTTTGAAGCTTATCAGACAACCGACTGGCAAATAGATTATAATTACCGTCATTTTTATGTTAACTATTCCTGTATAATAAACAAAACAGAGGGTAATTTACTAAACGCCGGTTTTGATAAATTAGAACAGCTGCGTGTACTTATCGAAAACATTTATACCAACGAATATCTTAACAAACAATTACCAGCCTGGAACAACGCTTTGCAGGAAGAAAAATATTTTAAAGGTATAAAATTACAACGTAATTTTTATAGAGATTACCTTGAAAATAACAAAGAACGTACTGTTGTTATTATATCTGACGCATTAAGATATGAAGTAGCTAAAGAACTTTTTAATGAAATGCAGGATAATCCTAAATGTACTGCAAAAATCAATGCTGTTTTAGGCGTTTTACCTTCGTATACACGTTTGGGAATGGCTGCATTATTGCCGCACAAAACCCTATCTGTAACTGATAATTGTGATGTTTTAGCAGATGGTTTTATGTGTAATACTTTAGCTTTGCGGCAAAATATTTTGCAAAGTTATTGCCCAGCAAGTGTTTGCCTGCAATATGATGATATTAAAAACTTAAAAAAAGACGAATTAAGGGAAATATTTACTGGCAAACAAGTTATTTATATCTATCATAACCAGATTGATGCCCGCGGCGATAAGCAGATAACTGAAGACGAAGTTTTTGACGCCTGCAATGAAGCAATAAAAGAAATTAAAGATTTTATCAACCGTATTTCTATCAATGCTAATACATATAATTTTATTGTTACTGCTGACCATGGTTTTATTTATAAACGCAATAAATTATCTGAAAGCGATAAAATAACTGTTGTAAACAATTCGTCAGCATCTCTTAACAGGCGTTTTATTATTGCTAATGAACCAGTTAATCAGGTTGGTGTTCATAGCTTAAGCCTTGGTTATATTTTAAATAACGATGATAATAAATTTGTTTCGTATCCTGTAAGCAGTAATGTGTTTAAAGTTGCAGGCGGCGGGCAAAATTATGTTCATGGCGGTTCATCACCGCAGGAAATGCTTGTACCGGTAATAGAAATCAAAATGGACCGTTACCATGTTGATACTCATCCTGCTTCAATAGCACTTGTAAGCAGCTTAAATAAAATAACAAATCTGATTACAGCTATTGATTTTTTCCAGACTGAAGCTGTAAGTGATACTGTTAAAGCGGCAAATTATAAATTATATTTTATTACTGATAATGGTGATAAAATTTCTAATGAAAATATTTTTATTGCAGACAGCCGCGAACAAGACCCTGCTAAACGTATCATGAGAATGAATTTTAGGTTTAAAAACCAAAAATATGATAAGGCTAAACATTATTACCTTGTAGTTCATGATGATGAAAATGATTTTGAGGTTTGGCGTAAATCTGTAATTATGGATTTAGCTTTTACTGATGATTTTGGTTTTTAATATTAGAAGTGGAGGCGCTATAAATGCAGGATTTTTTAGATGCTAACGATAACAGAACAGTTATACGCCAAAAGCTAAGACAATACTTTGATGGTAAAATAGTCCGCAAAGATTTAACTAAAAAAATTAAAGAAGGCGCAAATGTACCGGTATATGTTTTAGAATTTTTGCTTGGGCAGTATTGCAGTTCTGATGACCAGTCAATTATTGATGCTGGCGTAGAAAATGTTAAACGTATTTTGGCTGAAAATTTTGTACGTCCAGACGAAGCACAAAAAATTCTTTCAGTATTGCGCCAACGCGGTAGCCATACGGTTATAGATAAAGTTACTGTTACGCTTAATATAAAAAAAGACATTTACGAAGCAGAATTTTCTAATCTTGGTTTAAAAAACGTTATTATTGATGAAGAATATCCTACAAAATTTGACCGTCTGCTTTGTGGTGGTATTTGGTGTATTGTACAGCTTGATTACGAATATATCGAAGAAGAAAGAAACGATATTCCTATCAGTATACGCAAATTAACGCCAATACAAATGCCCCATATTGATATTGAAGAACTTAAATCCGGCAGAGATGCTTTTACAAAAGAAGAATGGATAGCAGTTATGCTGCGTTCCATTGGCATGGAACCAGATACTTTAACAGAACGTGAAAAATGGCTGCTGTTAGCGCGTATGATTCCACTGGTTGAAAATAATTTTAATCTTTGTGAACTGGGACCACGCAGTACAGGTAAATCGCATTTATATAAAGAGATTTCGCCAAACAGTATTTTAGTATCCGGCGGTCAAACCACTGTTGCTAATTTATTTTATAATATGGCGCGTAAAACAGTAGGTTTAGTAGGTTTATGGGATTGTGTTGCATTTGATGAAGTTGCTGGCATCAAATTTAAAGATAAAGACGGCATTCAGATTATGAAAGATTATATGGCGTCAGGTTCTTTTGCACGCGGCAAAGAAGAAAAAAATGCATCGGCATCTATGGTTTTTGTAGGCAATATTAACCAAAGTGTTGATGTGCTTTTAAAAACTTCAAGCTTATTTGACCCTTTTCCACCAGAAATGGGTACTGATACAGCATTTTTAGACCGTATTCATTGTTATATTCCAGGCTGGGAAATACCTAAATTCCGCCCGGAACATTTTACCGATGACTATGGGTTTATTACTGATTATTTGGCAGAATTTTTACGTGAATTGCGTAAAGAACAATACGGAGATGCTTTAGATAAGTATTTCCGTTTAGGTAAAAACCTAAATCAGCGTGATACTATTGCCGTACGGAAAATGGTTGGAGGGCTTGTAAAACTTATATACCCTAACGGTAAATATACCAAAGATGAATTAAAAGAAATTTTACAAATATCGCTTGAAATGCGCCGACGTGTAAAAGAACAACTAAAAAAACTTGGCGGTATGGAATTTTACGATGTTAATTTTTCTTATATTGACAATGAAGATTTTGAAGAATTTTATGTATCCGTACCTGAACAAGGCGGTGGCAAATTAATTCCAGAAGGATTGTGTAATCCGGGACAGGTTTATACAGTTTCTCAGGGTAAAAGTGGTATGCTTGGAGTTTTCCGGCTGGAATCACAGATGCTGCCTGGTAGTGGTAAATTTGAACGTACAGGCCTTGGTAGTGACCGTGAATGTAAAGAAGCATCTAACACAGCTTTTAATTATTTAAAAGCTAATTCTAACCATATAAGCGGCTCTATAAGCACAACAACCAAAGACTATATTATTAATTATCAGGATTTACAGGGAATAGGCATGACTAATAAATTGTCGTTGCCTACTCTGATTGCACTATGTTCTATTGCCCTTAACAAACCTGTAATAAGTACATTAGCTGTCCTTGGGGAAATCAGCATCAGCGGCAGTATTTTAAAAGTTAACGAACTTGCCAGCTCATTACAAGTTTGCCTTGATAGCGGGGCGAAAAAGGTTTTATTACCAATTACTTCTGCTAGTGATTTGGGCACTGTGCCGCCAGAATTAATAGGCTGCTTTAATTTAATTTTTTATAATAGTGCTGAAGACGCTGTTTATAAGGCATTGGGTGTTGAATAAAAATAAAAAGCAGAAACGCATTTGCGTTTCTGCTTTTTGTTTTTATGTTCAATCTTCCGTTATTTTAAAATGCAGCGGTTTGCCGAAAGTTTTAAAGAACCATTTTAAATGTGCGCGTATCTGGTGCAGTTCAATAACGGGGTTGCCGTGTTCTTTCAGCTCCAGAAAGGCGCCTTCGTTATTTATGCCGGCGCGTGTAATGCTTAAAATACCGGTCTGCGTGTAATCAAGGCTTTCGGCCAGGGCCAAAAGCAGCGCCAGCCTGCTTACCGTCTGCCAGTTATTTTCCGTAAGCATGGTCATATACAGCGGGTCGCGCGAAAAATAGCTTTTGGAAATACCGTTATGCCAGCCTGCAACGGCCGAAGTCAGCAGCTGCTCTTTATGCGTAAGCCCGAAAAGCTTCGCGTTTTGAATCATATAGGCGCTGTGGCGTGCGTGGCTGTAAAAGTTAATGGTAATGCCTATATCGTGCAGCAGCGCTGCCGTTTTAAGCAGGCGGCGGCAGTTTTTGCCAAGACCGTGCAGCGGTTTCCAGGCATCAAACATGGCCAGCGCCAGATTGGTGATATGATGGCTGTGCGTGAGGTCGGGCGTGTAAAGGTTTAAAATATTATCCGTACTGCGTGCTAAGATATCTTCGGCAATAAGCGGTATGCCTCGTTCTTTGGAATAGTAATCGTAAAACAGCCCTTCGCGCAGGCCGCAGCCGCTGGTTATAAGCTGTTTGCTGCCGGTAACTTCAAAAAGCGCGTTAATAATGGCAGCACCGGCAATGATGATATCGGCGCGGTCGCTGCTGAGGCCTGATATTTTGCGGCGTTCTTCAAGCGTACTGTTTTTAAGGCGGTTAAAAATGCCGCGGAAGGCCTGTACTGTTAATTTATAGTTATGAATTTTGGTTGTGGGGTATTTGGCAGCGCGCTGGTGTATTTTGCCTATGGTACGCGCTGTGCCGCCTACGCCGATAAGCGGAAGCTTGGGCTGCTTCAGCCAGGGGTATTCCGCAAGGCGCGTGCGCAGAAAGAAGCTTAATTCGCCGTAAACGGAAGAACTTACGGTGTTGCGTGTATTAAAAAGTGCGGTGGTGTTTACTGCGCCGATAGGAACGGAAACGGATTCCAGTATTTTGCGGTCCTGAAACAGAATCAGCTCCGTGCTGCCGCCGCCCAGGTCGAAAATAATGCCGCTGTGGTAGGGCAGGGTGTTGATAACGCCGAGGTAACTGATATAAGCTTCGGTGTTGCCCGTTATAATGTGCAGGCTGATGCCAGTTTCACGCTGTACGAGGCGCGTAAGCTCCGCACCGTTGCCCGCATTGCGGATGGCGGCCGTTGCCACGGCAATAATCCTGTCTGCGTGGTACAGTTTGCACATATAGGCAAAGCTTTTCATGGTTTCAATGGTGTCGGTAAACGCCTGCTGCGTAAGGTTGCCGTTTTTGTCAATTTTCTGGCTCAGGCGCAGGGCTTCTTTCTGGTTGTATACCATGTTGTAGGCGCCGTTTTTATAAATATGAGTTATAACAAGGCGCGCTGAGTTAGAACCGATATCTATAATAGCTATCCTCTGCAAAATACATACCTCCTGTCATTTTACATTCAGTAAAACCGCATAATAAATATATATTTACCGGAAAAAGTAAAAAATCCTGCAAAAAAACGCATAATTTGTAAAATGGATGGTAAGGCGCTGTAAAAAAATTGTTAAAGGCAAGGATTTAAGGGTTCTGTGTCGAATTAATAAATAATGCTTTAATGAGGTGGTCATGTGAGAAAAAAACAATATAAAATTTTTGCAGCAATACATCTCGGCTCTGAGATGATAAGCATGCAGATTGTGCAGTACCGCAACTTAAACAACATGAAAGTTCTGGAGGAATGCAACCGCCGCGTGCGCCTGGGCGAAGAAACCTTCAAAAACAAAATCATTCCGTTCAGCATGGTAAATGAAATTTGCGAGCTTTTGGTCGGTTTTAAACGCCTGATGACAGAATATGAAGTTGAAGAATACAGCATGCAGGCAACAACCGCAGTGCGCGAGGCTTTAAACCGCGTGTTCCTTTTAGACCAGATTTATATCAGGACGGGCTTGAAAGTAACGGTTATTGACCTTCCGGAAGAAATTTATACCAAGTATGCTTCCATCCGCCGCACCATGAAGCTTGACGGCCTGACCGGCGTTGACGAGAGCATGCTGATGATGGATATTTCCTCCGGCGGGCTTGGCATTACTTTTGTAAAAGATAATATTATACGCTATCAGCAGAACCTTAATATCGGCGTTATCCGCGTTAAGGAAAGTTTTAACCGCAATCAGCGCAGTTCAATGAAATTCAACCAGGCTCTTGCCGAATACCTTTCAAGTACGATGGGCGCGGTAAGGGACGCGTTGAAAAACGAGCAGATACATTATCTTGTGCTGACAGGCGCGGAATCGGAACTTCTGCTGCAGATGATGGGCGTTGAATTTAAAGCCGGCGTTATCCGCATTAAAACGGAACAGTTCATGCAGCTGTTTAAAACCGTGCATGAGCTGAACCTGCCGCAGATTATTAAAGTGTTTAAAATAAACGAAGATGTGGCGGAACTGGTTGTGCCGACAATTTTGCTGTATGAGCAGCTTCTGGCTCTGGTGCCGGTTCAGGAAATTATCCTTACAGATGACCGCTTTATTGACGGCATCTGCCTTTTGCATATCGGCCCGAAAGCCAGCAAGGATTATGCCGACGAGCTTGAACAGGAGCAGCTCAGCCTTCTGTACAGCATCGGTGAGCGTTACCAGTATGACGAAGCACATTCGCGCCAGGTGGCCAAGCTTGCCCTTGCCATGTTCGATAAACTCGGCAAACACCACGGGCTCGACAGCCACAGCCGCATTCTTTTGCAGGCAACGGCGCTGCTGCACGATATCGGCAAATACGTTTCGCTGCGCAGCCATTCGCTGTACAGCTATATGCTGATTATGTCGTGCGACATTTTAGGCTTCAGCGAAATGGACAAAAAAATTGTGGCGCTGGCAAGCTATTACCATGCGCACAGGCTGTTCAGCGGCAAACGCCATGCTGAAGTGGAAGAAATGTCTGCGGAAATTATGCCTCTGGTAGCAAAAATAGCAGCGCTGGTGCGTCTTGCAGATGCCATGGACCGCAGCTATAAGCAGAAAATCAAAAGCTGCCGCGTTAACGTTAAAAACGGCGTAATGAAGGTGGAAGCCGTTACCCTTGAAGATTTGACGATAGAAGAATGGACTTTTGCCTCCAAGGCATCCTTCTTTGAAGAAGTTTACGGATTACAGGCAGTTTTGGAACGGGTGGACAGATAAATGGAAAAGAACGAAAAAATTAATCTTAATAAACCGGAATACTTTTTTAACCGCGAACTCAGCTGGTTAAAATTTAACCTGCGCGTACTGCGCGAAGCCGGCGTAAAAACCACGCCGCTTTTGGAACGCTTGAAATTTGTTGCCATTACCGCGTCTAACCTTGATGAGTTTTTTATGGTGCGCGTGGCAGGCTTGTGGGACCAGTACGAAAACGGCATTAACAAACGCGACGCGGCGGGGCTTACCGTTAAAGCACAGCTTGAAGAAATAAGCAAAGCGGCTCACGACCAGATGAAGCTGTTAAACAAATATCTGCTTTCGCTGGTTAAGGAGCTGCGTGAGGCCGGCATTTACATTTGCCGCGTAAGCGAATTAAGCGAAAAAGGCCGCCGCTGGCTGGAGGCTTATTACCAGGAAGAAATTTTCCCGGTACTTACGCCGATGGCTGTTGACGCCTCGCGCCCGTTTCCGTTCTTGGCAAATAAAACGCTGAACCTTGCGGTAGAACTTACCAACCAGGAGGGTGAAGACAGCATGGGCATCGTGCAGGTGCCTTCCGTACTGCCGCGCCTTTTAGAAGTTCCCAGCGAGGAAAAACGCAGCTTTGTATTTTTGGAAGACGTTATTAACGAGCACTGCTCCGATTTGTACAGCGGCTGCAAAATTCTGGATGTTGTGCCGTTCCGCATTACGCGCGACGCCGATTTGGAATTTGACGAGGATGATATTGATAACCTGCTGAAAGAAGTGGAAAAATCCCTGCGCAAACGTACGCGCGGCGCTTCCGTAAGGCTGGAAATTTACAATAAGGCCAACAGCCGCATCAGAAAATTCCTGTACGATAATCTGGACATTACCGAGCAGGAGGTTTATGAAATTAACGGGCCGCTTGACGCAACCTGCTTCTTTAAATTTGCTTCGCTGCCGGGCATGTGGCCATGGCTGTATGAGCCATTTGTGCCGCAGCGCCCGCTGGAACTGCCGGACGACAGCGACATCTTTAAGGTTCTGCGTGAACGCGACGTGCTTTTGCACCACCCCTATGAAAGCTTTGACCCGGTAGTTAAATTTGTAAGCGACGCTGCCGACGACCCGAACGTACTTGCCATCAAGCAGACGCTTTACCGCGTCAGCGGCAACTCGCCGATAGTTGCGGCCCTTGCCCGCGCTGCCGAAAACGGCAAGCAGGTAACGGTACTGGTAGAATTAAAAGCGCGCTTTGATGAAGAAAACAATATTATCTGGGCACGCAGGCTTGAAGAAGCCGGCTGCCATGTAATTTACGGTTTGATGGGCCTTAAAACCCACGCCAAAATTATTCTGGTTGTGCGCAAGGAAGCAGACGGCATTAAGCGCTATGTACACCTTGGCACAGGCAACTACAACGATAACACAGCCAAACTTTATACCGATATGGGCCTGATGACTGCCAATGACCAGTTTGGCAGCGACGCTTCGGCGTTCTTCAATGTGTTGTCCGGTTATTCGGACCCGCCGGTATGGAATAAACTGGTTATGGCGCCGCTCGGTCTGCGCAAAAAGATTTATGAACTTATCGACAACGAAATTGCCGTTGTTAAAAAAGGCGGCACCGGGCATATCATTGCTAAAATGAACTCGCTGATTGACTACCCCGTTATTCAGAAACTGTACGAGGCTTCCATGGCGGGCGTTAAAATAGACCTTATTATCCGCGGTATCTGCGGCCTGCGCGCTGGCATGGACGGCATCAGCGACAACATTACCGTACGCAGCATTGTCGGCAGGCAGCTGGAACACAGCCGTATTTTCTGGTTCCAGGGCGGCGGCAAGGAACAGCTTTTCCTCTCCAGTGCAGACTGGATGCCGCGTAACCTTAACGACCGTGTTGAACTGTTCTTCCCGGTTGAAACGCCGGCGCATATCGAGCGTATTAAAAAAGTGCTTGATTTGTACCTGCGCGATAATGTCGGCGCGCACATGATGCAATCCAACGGCACTTACCGCCGCGTTACCAACCGCCTGGAGCCTATTGGTGCGCAGAGCACGCTGTATGAATGGGCGCTGCTTGCGGCTGCGGCCGATAAAATTCCCATGCAGGACCGCCTGCGCCCGATGTATGACCGCGACAAGGCATAACTGGCAGTAAGGCCTGCAATATGGTATAATGTAACATATCAAACAATTGCGAGGCTGACATGGATACAGAAATTTTACAACATATCGGGCATAGCCTGTATAATACCAAACGCTTAAAAGAATGGAAAAGGTACGTTGTTTTCCGTTCCCGCTGCATGCTGCACAGCGAACAGATTGGCGGTCTGCTGGATTTCTTTGCGGCAACGCCGCTGCGCCGTGATATGCTGCGCCATACAACAAGTTTTGTGGAGCAGGCGACAAGGCAGTTCTTTTACAAAAACTCCACCTATGATGAACGCATCAGCCTTGTAAAAGGGCATGTGGAATTTTTGGAAAGCAAGTTAACCGAAGACGCCCTGCGCAGGCTTTATGCAGAAGGCGAAATGCTGCGCCTGTGGGAAGACAGCTACGAAGAAAAGCCGCTGACGCTGGAATTATGGTTCCACGCCGGGCAGCGCAAGGAAGGCTGCCTTTCGCTGGTGCTGATGTGGGATAAAGAAGCGCTGTATCAGATTATGTTCTGGCTGGCGCCCGGTAAAAACGGCGAACCGGCGCTGTGGATTGGCGCATTGCAGGGAACGCCCAACGGTTCGGAGGTTATTAAAGGGCTGACCAAAGCCTTTTACGGCTACCGCACCAAAAACCTTATTTTTTACGGTATCCGCAATGTGGCGGCGGCATTGGGCTGCGAAAGCATTTACGCCGTCAGCAACGAAGGCTATTACGCCATGAACCATATCCGCGTGGACCGCAAACTGAAAACTTCGCTGGATGCCTTTTGGCAGGAATGTGAGGGAACGCAGCTTGACGATAAGCGTTTTTACAAAATACCCATTCCCGAATACAGAAAATCCATGGAGGAACTGAAGCCTTCCAAACGTGCCCAGCACAGAAGGCGCTTTGCCAAAATGGACGAAATGAAAGATGCCGTAGCGGCAAGTTTTGCAAAATATTTAAAATAATAAATAAAACCGGGCTTTGCTTCAATGCTTGCCCGGTTTTCAATTAGTTTACTGTTTTTTTAAGCCTTTTTATGATATAATTAATATATATTTTTGCACGGAGGTAATGAAATGAAACAAAAACTCCTTACTTTATTTTTAACGTTAACACTTACTGTTACATCTGCCTTTCCGGGCGTAGCTTTAGCCGCAGCAGGTGACGAAATTTCTGCCAGCGCTGCCATTGAAGCCTCCGCTGCGCCGAAAACAATGTCTGCCAGTGAAAAAATGGGCGCACTGGAAGTTACATTATACGGTACGGAACAGGCAGGCGCACTGGTCAGCAGAATGGACAGCCTTGAAGATGATGTTTACGGCACCATTACCACTGACCCTATTTTAAATAGAGTTGATAATTTGTATGATTATATCAACGGTTATGCCGGCAGCGGCGAAGCAAGCTTTTTAACCAAGCTGAATGCCGTTGAATGGCAGTTTACCGAAAGCACTGCAGGCGGCCCGGCCAAAAGCCGTATTGAAGCACTGGAAACCATGCTGAACGGCGAAGTTGGCGCAGGCTCTCTTGCAGGACGCCTTGAAGCACTGGCAAACCTTGCTTTTCAGGACGGCATTGTTGTTGTTGAAACCGTAACTTTGCCGAAAGATTCCGTAATCAAGCTTGAATTTGCCGAAGACCTCAGCAGCAAAACCGCTCAGGCAGGCGATGTTGTAAAATACAAAGTTGCCGACAATGTTTTTGTTAACGATGTGCTGGTACTGCCGAAAGGTGCCGAAGGCGTTGGCAAGGTAACCAAGGTTGTAGGCCCGCGTATGTTCGGCCAGGATGCCCGCATTGATGTTGACTTTGGCTTTATTTACGCTATTGATAATACCCGCGTTAAAGTATTCCTCGGTGATGTCGCCAAACAGGCAGCCGAAACAGTTGCCGGTGCAGCAGGTGCCGCTATCGGCGGTATGGTAGTGCTTGGCCCGGTAGGTATTATCGGCGGTGCTTTTGTAACCGGCAAATCCGTAAATATTCCGGCAGGCTCCACCACTTTTGTACAGGTTAAAGCCGATACCGATATTCAGGGTATGGTTTATCAGGGCAGCAATTAATTAAATAACGGTAAAAATAAACCCCGTTGTCAGTTCTTTGGCAACGGGGTAATTTTTTGTTTAAAATTTTATTCGGCGGTAGCCAGCATTAATTTAATGCGGTTTTCCTGATTTACTTTGGATGCGCTGGAATCGTAGTCGATAGGCAGGATATTGGCATTTTCGGCAATTTCCTTGATTTTGTTAAGCATGCCGCGCCCGGCTATGTGGTTGGGCAGGCAGCCGAAGGGCTGTGCACAAATGATGTTGTTGTAGCCGTTTTTGGCAAGTTCCAGCATTTCGGCCGTTAAAAGCCAGCCTTCGCCCATGTTGTTGCCGTAGCCAATAACGCCTTTGGCAAGCGCTTTGGTTTCTTCGTAAGAAGCGGGCGGCTTAAAGGGCGGGGTGGAAAGTGCGGAAAGCATAATTTTTTCCAGGCGTTTTAAATAAAACATTGCCATTTTGGAAATGCCGTATTTAAAAAATTTGCCGCCGTACAGTTTGTAGTCCGTTAAGTAAGTATCGGCGCAGTACATAATAAAGTTCAGCAGCCCCGGCAGCATGTATTCGCAGTTCTGCTTCTGTAAAAACTGCTCTAAATTGTTGTTGCCAAGCCCTGCGTATTTAATGTAAATTTCGCCGACAATGCCAACTTTTATTTTATGCTCTGCTTTTTGCGGAAGGGCGGCAAAGTCCTCCGCCAGAGCGCGCGAAAGCTGCTTCATGGTTCCGGTAGCCTGCGCTTTGCCTTCCATAAAAGCGGTTTCAAGTCTGTTCAGCCATTTGCCTGCCAGTTCGTCCACCGCGCCTTTAATGGTTTCGTAGGGGCGGGTTTTGTTGGCAAGGTACATTAAAGTGTCGCCGTAAATAATGGCGGCCATAAATTTTTTTATCATGGCAAGGTTAAGCTCAAAGCCGGGCTGCTCGTTCATGCCGTTTACATTAAGGCTGATGATTGGCACATTGCCGAGCCCTGCTTTTTCCATGCCTTTACGCAGAAGGTATATATAATTGGAAGCGCGGCAGCCGCCGCCGGTCTGGCTGAGCATAACGGCCGTTTTGCTGAGGTCGTATCTGCCGCTTTCCAGCGCGCTTATAATCTGCCCGATAACGAGCAGCGCCGGGTAACATATATCGCTGTTAACGTATTTCAGCCCTGTTTCAATAACGTTGCGGCCGGTGTTCTGTAAAATTTCGGCTTTGTAGCCGCAGCTTTGCAGCGCGGAACGCAGCAAGGCAAAATGAAACGGCAGCATATTCGGCACAAGTATGGTGTGCGTAGCTTTCATTTCTTTGGTAAAAACCGGTAGCACAGTTTCTGACATAAAAATTGCTCCTTCAAAAATTATTTCAGCATTCAAAGCCCAGTGCCGCAAACAGGCTGCGCAGCCTTATGCGTGCCGCACCAAGGTTTTCAATGTCATCAATTTTTATCTGGGTGTAAATTTTGCCGCTTTCTTCCAGTATGCGGCGGCATTCGTCGGCCGTAATGGCGTCGCAGCCGCAGCCGAAGCTTACAAGCTGAACAAGGTTCATGGCAGGGTTCTGCGCGGCAAATTTAGCGGCGGCATACAGCCTGCTGTGATAGGTCCACTGGTTTAAAACTTCCAGGTCTTTGTTCAAATCTTTGCGGTCAATATTGCCGCTTACAGAGTCTTCGCTTATTAAAGCGGCGCCCAGCCCGGTAATAAGGCGGTCTATGCCGTGGTTGATTTTCGGGTCGGTATGGTATGGGCGCCCTGCAAGGATAATAACCGGCATGTTTTTGCTTAAGGCTTCTTCGGTTATTTTTTTGCCCTGCTCCTTAACACGGGCTTCAAAATCCCGGTAAGCCTTAAAAGCGGGGGTAAGCGCGTTTTTAATTTCCGCACTGCTCAAATCCGTATAAACGGGGTTCAGCATTTTGTATAATTCTTTGGCCAGCAGTTTTTTGTTCAAAAGGCCAAGGTAATCGTAAAAGAAGTGAATATTTTTTAATTCTTCAATGTTTGCTGCCAAAACTTCGGGGTAATAGGCAACAACAGGGCAGTTATAGCAGTTCTGCGCTGTGTCTTCATCAACGTTGTAGGTCATGCAGGGGTAAAAAATGCTTGTAATGCCCTGCGCCAGCAGCCATTTTATATGGCCGTGCATCATTTTGGCGGGGTAACATACCGTGTCGCTCGGAATGGTGTTTTGGCCTTTCTGGAAAATAGTTTTGTCATAAATGGGGCTGGCAATTACTTCAAAGCCCAGCTCCGTAAAAAAGGTATGCCAAAACGGCAGCAGTTCGTACATATTAAGGCCGAGCGGCAGGCCGATTTTGCCGCGCCTGCCGGGTATGGGCTTAAATTCTTCCAGTAACTGCAGCTTGTAGCGGTAAAGGTTCAGGCTGTCGTTGGGCGCGCAGTGCGTAACCGGGCGTTCGCAGCGGTTGCCGCTGATGTAAGGTTTGCCGTCGGCAAAGATATTTACCGTTAAGTGGCAGTGGTTGCTGCATAACCCGCAGGTAACGGATTTAACCGTATGTGAAAAAGTGCGCAGTTGTTCCGCTTTAAGCAGCGCAGAATCCTGCGGATGCAGTTTGCGGCGTTCCTGTGCATATAAGGCCGCGCCGTAAGCACCCATTAAGCCTGCTATATCGGGGCGCACAACTTCAAGGTTCAGTTCCTGCTCAAAGGCGCGCAGCACGCAGTTGTTTAAAAAAGTGCCGCCCTGCACAACAATGTGTTTGCCAAGGTCATCAGGCCCGGAAGGGCGTATAACTTTAAACAGTGCGTTTTTAACAATGCTTATGGAAAGCCCGGCGCTGATATTGGCAACGGAAGCGCCGTCTTTCTGCGCCTGCTTTACGTTGCTGTTCATAAATACGGTGCAGCGGCTGCCAAGGTCAACCGGTTTATCGGCAAAAAGGCCTATTTTGGCAAAATCTTCTGCGCTGTAACCGAGAATGCCGGCAAAAGTCTGTAAAAAGCTGCCGCATCCGCTGGAGCATGCTTCGTTTAAAAAGATGTTGTCGATGCAGCCGTTATGTATTTTAAGGCATTTGATGTCCTGCCCGCCGATGTCAAGAATAAAATCAACTTCCGGCAAAAGGCTTTTGGCAGCAATAAAATGCGCCATGGTTTCCACAATGCCGTAATCGGCGTGAAAGGCATGTTTTATAAGTTCTTCGCCGTAGCCCGTAACGGCAGCGGCAAGTATTTTGCAGTTGGGGTATTTTTCGTAAAATCCGGTCAGGTAATCGCGCACGGCGACAACGGGGTTGCCTTTGTTGCTCTGGTAAAAAGAATCAAGCAGCTTGCCGTCCGGCGCAACTACGGCAATTTTTATGGTTGTGCTGCCGCTGTCGATGCCAAGATAGGCTTCACTGGCGGCTGCAATATCGCCGCGCTGAACGTTGTCGCGGTTATGGCGCGCAACAAAGGCGTCATATTCTTCAATATTTTTAAACAGCGGCGGCAAATGCTCAAACTGGCGGTTGGCATCCGCAGCGTGCATTTTTTCCGCCAGCGTGGTAAGGTCTACGGTGTGTTCGGCACAAAAAGCGCAGCCCATTGCCACATAATATAAGCTGTTTTCGGGGCAGGTGCCCTGTAAATTTAAAATTTTGTCAAAGCTGGCGCGCAGGCAGCCGAAAAAGGTCAGCGGGCCGCCAAGGTAAAGCACGTTGCCTTTAATGGGGCGTCCTTTGGCAAGACCTGTTACCGCCTGGCTGGCAACGGCGTCAAAAATGCTTGCAGCAAGGTCATTTTTTTCCGCGCCCTGGTTTAAAAGGGGCTGAATGTCGCTTTTGGCAAATACGCCGCAGCGGCTGGCAATGGTGTAGCGTGTTTTGGCAGTGGCTGCCAGTTTGTCAAGTTCTTCGGCCGGTACATTCAGCAAAGAAGCCATCTGGTCGATAAAAGCCCCTGTGCCGCCTGCACAGCTGTCATTCATGCGGGCGTCAAAATGCCGCCCTAAAAATAATATTTTAGCATCTTCGCCGCCCAGTTCAATAACAACGTCCGTATGCGGGTTAAGGCGTTCCGTACATATTTTTTCTGCAAAAACTTCCTGCACAAACTGCACGCCGCAGCTTTCGGCAACGCCAATGCCTGCGCTGCCGCTGATGGCAAGACGTGCTGTTTTAAGCCACGGCATCTGCGCAGCAAGTTCATCGAGTATGGTTTTTATGGTTTCCGTAATGCGGCTGGCATGACGGGCATATTTACTGAAAAGCAGTTTTCCGGCATCATCCAGCACGGCTATTTTTACAGTGGTGCTGCCGATATCCAAACCTATCTGCATATAAAATCCTCCATTTAGGAATGACTTTTGCTAATTAATAAAAAATATTGTTTTGAAAATTGCGTCTGCTTTCTATGATAACACAAGTTTAAAATATTTTCCAGTATTTTATTTCTCAAAAGCATATTGTTAAACTGAAATGCGTAATGGTTAGCTTTTGCTTACATCATACTATATATTACACCAATTATTTTATTTGTAAATATTTTTAGTGCAAAACTTCAGCAGGCGTTTGTAAAAATTTATACCTAAAAAGCATATAAAACAACCAAATTAAGTATTTGTTTTTAACAATGGCGTTTTTTATAATAAATTTGTTAAAGCGGCTTTAATTATAAAAATTTAAAGGAGAAACTGCATTGCTAAAATCAAACGGTAATTTAATGATATTTATTTTAACCATTGGCGTGTTCAGCATTATCAATACCGAAATGGGCGTTATAGGCATTTTGCCGCTTCTGGCGGAGCGCTTTGGCGTAAGCATACCACAGGCGGGGCTTTTAATAAGCCTTTTTGCGCTGGCGGTAGCGTTTTCCGGGCCGGTTATGCCGCTGCTGTTTTCCGGCATTGAACGCAAAAAAGTAATGCTGCTGGTGCTGGGGCTTTTTGCACTTGGCAATATAGCGGGCATGTGTACGGATAATTTTGCCGTGGCGCTTGCTGCTCGCGTGCTGCCAGCATTTTTGCATCCAGTATACTGTTCGCTGGCGTTTTCCGTTGCCGGTGCTTCCGTGCCGGAAAAAGACCGGTTAAAAGCCGTTGCCAAAGTTATTGTAGGCGTTTCGGCAGGCATGGTGCTGGGCGTGCCTATAAGCAGCTTTGTAGCGGCCAATTTTTCGCTTGACGCGGCAATGGCTGTATTTGCGGCAGGCAACCTTCTGGCGTTTGCGGCAACGCTTGTTTTTGTGCCGCGTTTGCCGGTAGAGGGGCGCGCTTCCTGCAAAGAACAGCTTGTGCTGTTAAAACGCCCGGTGCTCTGGCTTTCTATTGCAGGCATTATTTTTATGAACGGCGCTGTTTTTGGCGTATTCGGTTTTTATTCCGGCTATCTTGAACAGATTACGCACCTTTCATGGAACAATATCAGCGCGGTGCTGTTTATATACGGCTGTGCCAATATTCTGGGCAATATTATCGGCGGCAGGCTGCTTACCAAAGCGCCGCTGCGTACGGCAGTACTGTTTGCCCCGGCACTGGCGGCCGTATATATGGCGGTGTATTTTACGGGCGCTTACGCACCGGCCGTGGTGGCATTAACGCTTGTATGGGGCATTATTGGCGGCATTAATGTAAACATAAACCAATACTGGATTACCTCTGCCGCGCCGGAGGCACCTGATTTTGCCAACGGCCTGTTTTTAACGGCCGCCAACCTCGGCACAACTTTCGGTACCATGCTGTGCGGCGAAATAATAGCCTCTTGGGGAATGGGCAGTATGTTGTTTGGCGGCATAATTTTTCTTGCGCTGTGTTTTGCGTTTGTGTGCGCAAGAATTTATGCAGGCAGGATTGCCGGAAACCTACAGCGCGCATAAAAATTTTTACAGAAAAATTATTGAAAATGCTTGACAAAGCAATGATTAATTTGTATAATTATTTTGTTGCTGGAACGGGCTTGACGTTTTAGTAACTGATGTGATCCACTAGCTCAGTCGGTAGAGCACCTGACTTTTAATCAGGGTGTCCCGCGTTCGAGTCGCGGGTGGATCACCATTTTTTTATCTATTAAACGCTGTGCCCATGCGGGTGCAGCGTTTTTTGTGTTTTCTGTGGGAGCAACTAATCAGCGTGTAATGGGAGCAACGCGGGAGCAGTTGCAAGTAAAATAAAAAAACTGGTGCTTTTGCACCAGTTTAATTTTATCTTATTATATTGCAATACCGTAAATTTCGGATACTTTAAGTGCTATATCTTTATCAAAATCTGGTATAGCGTGGCCGTACAAGTTAAGCGTGTGTGATGGTTTGCTGTGTCCAAGGCGTTTGGATACTTCCAGTAACGGCACGCCTTTGGCAAGCAGCTGCGTTGCGTGGGTATGCCGCCATGTTTTAAGGCTTTTATATTCTACGCAGACACCGGCAAGTATCTTTTTCCAGTCGCGCCGTATGTTGGATGGAAAAAATGCTGTGCCGCGTGCAGTGTGGAAAACATAATCATCAGGCCGGCACATATACATAATTTTGCCGCTACCACGTAAGGTTTTTAAAATTTCACACATTTGCACCGGTATTGTAATTTCACGGATGCCGGCTTTTGTTTTTGGCGGCGCTTCCACTATTCCAACCTTCGGCAAAGCTAAAATAGTTGTTTCAATTTTGATTTTTTCCGCAGAAAAATTTACGTTTTTCCATTTTAATGCAAGTATTTCACCGGGCCGCGCACCAGTAGTTGCTAAAAGCATCATTAGCTGATAATGCCGGGCTAAAACTGGCGGAGTGTTGGGGGCTTGCAAATATGTAAAAATAGCGGACATTTCACTGGTAGTGAAAATTTCGATGTCAGCCTGCTCTCGTTTAGGTGCTTCGACTAATTCCATAAAATTTTTGCTTACAAGCTGCAGCTGGTTAGCTTTTTTTACAGCGGCTTCTATCAACTGATAAACTTTCCAACGGCTGTTGGGCGCTAGTTTATCAACAAGGCTGTTTAGAAATTCCTGCACAATAACATGCGCGTTTTTATCCTGCAATGGCATATTGGCAATGGGTTCAATATGTGCAAAGGCCCATAGATATTGCAGTTTGGTTTTAGCACGAATTTCGGTTTTATAGGTTTTAAGCCATTTAATAATCCATTGGCTTAAAGTAATATCGTTTGGAACAACGTATTCATTGCGCTTAAATTGCGCCTTCAATTCATCAAGCCATGCTTTAGCTTCCTCGCGTGTGTTGAATCTGTCTTTTAGGCGATTGCCTTCCTGGTCATAAATTTCTGCGCAATATTTATTGCGGCTTTTGTCAAAATAAATAGTGCCTTCGCCGTTTTCGCGCTTTTTAGGCATAAAAAATCAGCTCCTTTTTGCAGAGCTGATTAAAAAATGATATAATTATTTAATAACAGCTCTGCGTGGTTGTGGGGATGTTATATTAGCAGGTTAATGTTGGTAGCATTGCCTGCACAGTCCCTCGGTGTTGGTAGCGCCGGGGGATTTTTTAATTTAGGCGTTGGTTAAAATATTCCATAATTTTTTGTTAATATAATATTTTTCGCGGCCTTTTTTTATAACGTCTAAATATCCTAAATCACATAAAAGTTTTAAATATTTAGAAGCAGTTTGTGATTTAGCTATATCATGTTTAACTAAAAATTCAATTTTGCAATAAGGTTGTTCAAATAAAATTTCAACTAATTCTTTAGTGTATATTTGCGGTGCATCTTTTTTTAAAGCTTTACATAAATAATCTTGCGCAAGATAAATGTCTTTAATTATATTTAAAGTGTTTTGAGCAGTATCTTCTATTGCAGATAAGATATATAAAATCCAGTTTTCCCATTCTTGTTTTTCGGTAACAGCTTTTAGGCAACGATAATACTCAGTTTTATGTTCAATTATATATTTAGATAAATATATAATAGGAAAAGTTAAAAGTTTTTCTTGTACTAAATATAAAACATTTACAATACGACCAACGCGACCATTGCCATCGGGAAAAGGATGTATACATTCAAATTGGTAATGAATAATTGCTAATTTTATCAAAGGGTCGATATCATCAATATCGTTATTAATATACAGCTCTAAGTTTGATAACAATCGCATAATATCAATTTCGTTGTCAGGTGGAGTATAAACTACTTCATTAAAATCATTTTTTAAGCAAGTGCCAGGTAGTTTGCGTACTCCATCAGAACGTTTTTTTACAATTTGAAAAAGTTCAATAAAAATATTAATAGTTAATGGATAGTTATCAATTATTTTTTTGTATCCATGCCAAAGCGCTTCCTTATAATGCATTACTTCTTTGGCAGATGGAGAAATATAAGTTGCTGTTGGTGTAGATAATGCTTGATAGAGTTCATCATTTGTAGTTACAACATTTTCTATTTCACTTGAAGCTTTTGCCTCTTGCAGCGTAATAGATTGCAATAATAACAATGGATTAGGTTGGTTAAAAGACCAGCCTCTGAGTTCTGCTAATGCTTTGTTCGCGCTTATTGCTTTTTTAAGTATAGCTTTTGTTTCTATATCTGTTTTTGGTGGCAATAGAGGCAAATTGTTATATGGTAAATCTTTATTGTAAACTTGCATAGTTTCACCTCAATAACTTTAAAATATTGTTGAAAATAAAGGTATTATAATAATAACATTATTTGATAAAGGTATCAAGATAATAGGATTAAAAAAATACTAAAAATAAAGGTATTATGTAAATATCTTTAACGAATAAAGGTATAGCTAAAATACATTTAAAAATAGCTTAAAAATAAAGGTATTCATATCTTCAGCAGTTCCATACCTTTCGGTATTCCTGCCATGTAAGCAATATCTTTAACTGGATAGCCTTCATATTCCTTCAATAGACTGTCAGGCATTAGCAGTTCGATGGCAAATGTGTTTGCCTGCCGTTCGATTTTTTCAACCGAAAATAGCGTGTGCCGTTTTAAAAATGGCGTCGGAACTCCTTTATGCAAAACGGAGTGACCGAGTTCGTGTGCGCAAGTATAGCGCTGCAGTGCTTCCGGCAAATCACAATTGATATGAATAGCTTTTAACCGCCGGTAACATACATAATAACCCCACGTATTTCCAAGTCTGACGTGCTGCACAACGATGTTAAGCTGCGCAGCCAATTTAAAAGGGTCATTTGTGTCATACTTGCGCATTAGTTTTTCAACAATGCGTTTTATCTCCATGGTTTAATCCTTATTTTGACGATACTTTTTAGGCGTGTATTTTTCTTTTGCAATCTTTTTGGCAAGGCGCATTGTAGCAAGCAGGCTGGCGCGGAGCAGTTCCCTGTCCTCGTCATCTTCTACCGTGCCGCCCATAGCAGCCATTGCATTCTGATTATCAAGGTCAGCAAGCATTTTTTCAAGGTCAGCAGCAATTTGGCGTTCGTCACGCGGAGTAAGTTGTGTGTCGGGATTTTTATCTAATAAAGTATTCATATCGACGTTAAAAAAATCGGCTAAAAGTTCTAATGTTTCAAATTTTGGCTCACGATTTCCATTTTCGTACATACTTATAGTGCTCTTACTTAATTTGGTTAATTCAGCAAGTTTTTCTTGAGATAATCCTTTTTGCTCACGCAGGTATTTTAACATATCTTTAAATGGCATTATAATCTTCCTTTCTTTGCTTAAATGTTATCACGGTTTGTAAATTCAGTCAAGAAAAAGTTTACAAAACGTGTTGACAGTAACGAAAATAAACGATATAATAAGTACACAAAACGTAAACGGAGGTGATAAAATGGATTCTAAACTTATTGGAAGCAAATTGACCGCATTGCGAGGCAATAAAACCCGCGAAGAGGTGGCTTTTAATTGCGGGATTAGCGCTTCTGCTCTTACGATGTATGAAACAGGTAATAGGATTCCACGGGATGAAATTAAAATTCGCCTTGCAAAATACTATAATACCAGCGTAGAAGCTATTTTTTTTAGCCACTAAGTACACGAAATGTAAACTTAACACAGAAAGGAGAGGCAGCTATGGAATTTAAAACGCCCTTTGAATTCAGAGATAATCCAAGTCATGTAAACATACCGTATGAAAAATGGTCGTGGGGAGATGTAGACCCTGAAGTAATGCGTTATGCGCGTAATTTAATCTGGCATTTACGCGACCACATTAATGACACGGTTTTATTGGATTTTGAACTTGTAACGTTAGCAATGTATGACCTTATTCAAATTTTTGAATATCTTATCCCGTTTACAGCAAAAGCTGCAATGGAAGCCAATGGCGACTACATATTGCAGCTTGCTGGTGTAAACAATGATGGTAAAGAGATTACTGATGTGTCTGACCTTCTTCGAATCCTGGCAGAGAGCCATAACGCTTAACCAAAATTGCGTGAACGTCAGCACCGAAACTATCAAAAAATGTTTTTTGATGCAGAAGTTTAGCAAAATAAGTTTTTTCGGGCATTGATAAATTAACTTCTTTTAAACAAGTTACGCTTCGGAAAAACAAAATTTTCATAACTTCTTCGGCAGCTTCAATGCGCTGCTCAAGCGGCAGTTCTTTGTTACTTAGTTCTGCGCGGCGGGCAAGCTTTATTCTTTCTCCTTCGGCAACGGTGTAAGAATAACCGCATTTTGCCGCCGCTGCAATAAAGTGCCAATGGTTTTCGGCATGGCTTTCATCGAGAGTTTCATTGCCGCAAATATCGCAAATCATAAATACCACCTCCGTTCTGTAATTTTTATTATAGCACGGCAGGTTTTAGGAGGTGAAACAAATGGCAAGAGGCAGCATTATGAGCCAGCTTTATGCGCTGCTTATAGAAAACCCAAAAATCAGCCGCAAGGAAGCGGCAGAACAGTTGGGCGTAACAAGGTCTTTAATCGATACTTATTTTTGGCGCTTGTGCGATAAAGGCATTATTGAAATTAACACTGACCGCACCGTTAATGTGCTGAAACCGATGAAGGACGTTGAAATCCAGCCAAATTATAAGCAAGAGGTTTATAAAACTATGGTTGAGATTTACCTTGAGGATTTTAAAGTGCAGGAGCGTTTTCTTGACCGCGTTGCAGTTGGACGCGAAATTCGCTTATTGCTTGAAAGGATGTGATTTTATGCAGCAACGTATGAGTGCTAAAGATTACGCTAAGACGCGCGGGCTGCCGGTGGAAACTATCCGCAGGCTGTGTCGGACCAATGTGCTGCGATATGTGCAGCGCGGCAAGGTTTATCTGGTAAACATTGCATGCGCCGATGCTTACTTTGAGGCAGAGGAAGCAAGCCAGCAGGAAAAAGCGCAGCGGCGCACGGTGGTTAAGCCTGTAAAAGCCCGTCCAGCAAACTTTAAAGCACAGCTTGCAGATTTACGCGCGGAAATTTTATAGGAGGTGTAGTAACGTGAAAAAAGCATACATTATTGCAGGTATCGCCGCTATTTTAACGGCTATAATGATAGCTTTCCCGCCGTCGGCAGAACCTGCAACAGAGAAAATTGTTGTTCCGGAACGCGTTTACAGCGGCGATACACTTAATGCAGTGTGCAGCAGGGCTGCAATCGAACACGGCGATGTGCGCGATGACCTGCGCGCGATTGTTTACGATACGCGCCAGCATAACAATCTGCCGGCAAACGATTTAATCCAGCCTGGCGACATCATACTGGTGGAATTGGAAGTGCCTGCCGATGCGCTGGGAAGACGCTAGGCACAGAATTTGCGCTGAATGCGGCAAGGCTTACGCCGTTAGCAAGTTATGCAAGCGCAAACATTATATCTGCCCAGTATGCACTAAAAAACATCTGCGCAGGGGAGGTAAAAATATTGCCAGGAGAAAATGAAAAGAACCGCCAGTGCTGGAACACTGACGGCTCAAAAGGTGAAGTTGGAATCGCTTCATCTGTATTATACCACAGATTGGAGGTACAGGGTATGGAAAAAGCTGTTGAGATTTATTTTTACTGTAACGAAATGCGGCAAATGCTTAATGAGATTGCCAACGACATTAACTTTGTTGATGAGGCGTTATCGAACACGCCAGAAACAGATTTTAGAAACAGGCGCATAGAGGCGCAGCTTAGTAATATTACCAACAAGTGCTTTAAAATGCACATGCTGTCGGCAGATATTGAAAATGAGGTGCAAAACGATGCTGAAACTGTATGAATATGATGAAAAGCTGGCAAACCTGCTGGCTTTAGATTTGGACCGCGCCGTAGATACCGAAACCGGCGAGATTTTAACCGCCGAGGCGGTAAATGACCTTTTGATAGAGCGCAACGCTAAAATTGAAGGCTGCATGTTGTTTTATCTGGAACGCGACGCAGAGGAGGCGGCATTGGATGCTGAAATTAAAAAGCTGACGGCGCGCAAAAAAGCGATTACTGCCAAGAAAAACTGGATTAAAGCCTATGTGGCTGCCAGCCTGAACGGCGAAAAATTTGAAACTCCGCGCGTTAAAGGTTTTTACCGCAAATCAGAATTAGTAGCTATTGACGTTCCGGTTGAAAAGCTGCCGGAAGAATACCTGCGTATTAAAGCAGAGCCGGACAAGACTTCCATCGGCGCGGCACTGAAAAAGGGTATTAAAATTCCCGGCGCAAGCATCGTTGTTAAAAATAATTTAATCATCAAATAGGAGGTAAAAACTATGGGCGTACCTGTACTTGTTATGGGGTTTTCGGGGAGTGGCAAATCTGCCAGTCTGCGCAATTTTGAGCCGGATGAGATTGGCATTTTTAACGTTGCCAGCAAACCGTTGCCGTTCAGAAAACAGCTGCCGCTGGTAAATAAAGCGACTTATGGTGTTATTCAAGCCGGATTAAAAAAGAATAACCTGCGCTGTTATGTAATTGATGACAGCCAGTATTTAATGGCATTTGAGCAGGTTACTAAAGCAAAGGAAACAGGCTATGGGAAGTATACCGATATGGGCGTAAATTTTGTAAATTTAGTGCAATTCGTTATATTGAATACTTCGCCTGATACTATTGTTTATTTCCTGCACCATCCAGAACAGACAGAACAGGGCAGAATAAAAGCCAAAACCGTTGGCAAGCTGATTGATAACTGGCTGACACTGGAAGGCCTGTTCAGTATCGTGCTGCTTGCAGAAACTGATGGCAAAGAACACTGGTTTATTACACAAAGCGATGGTTATTCCACGGCAAAATCGCCAATGGATATGTTCCCGGAAAAAATTGACAACGATTTAAAATTGGTGGATAAAACTATCCGCGAATATTACGAATTTGGAGGTAAAACTGATGAAAAAGATTAATTGGGGCGAAGTAGAAGAAGCACAGAATTTTACCCGCATTTGTGCTGGTGGGTATGTATGCCGCGTTGTAAAGGTAGAGGATGACCCGCAGAAAGAATACCTTAAAATTTGGTGCGACCCTGTGGAAGGGGAGTTTAAGGATTTTGGCACAAACGCTGAACAGCGTACCGGTCAGGATTGGAACTATATCCGTTTTTACCGTAGTTATAAATCTACGGCGCTGAACTTTTTTAAGGCGTGGCTTTCTGCACTTGAAAAATCAAATCCCGGCAAATTTAGCGCCAACAAATTTGACAGTGATGAAAGTAAGATGGTTGGGCTGCGTGTGGGCCTTGTAATTGCTGACGAAGAATACCTTAAACAAGATGGGAAAAAAGGTTTGCGTACTTATGTACACAAGGTTTTAACTCCGGATGAAATCAGGGCGGGCAAGTTCCGTGTGCCGGATATGAAGCTGCTGCCGCCGTCAGCGGCTTCGGCATCGGCTGCGCCGGAAGCAGACCCTTATGACTGCCCGTTCTAATAAACTTACTTTTGCCGATATTCAACCGTTTTTAACGAACGCTAAAAGAAGGAATGGTGGTCAAATCGAAGCAGGCTGTCCGGTCTGCGGCGATGACCACCACCTTTATATAAAAGAAGAAAACGGCAAGCTGCTGTGTTATTGCCAAAAATGTAACGCAAAAGGCCCGGAGATTTTTAAGGCTTTCCGGCGGATGGGCGCAAAACCGGCGGAACAGCCCGAACCGGAGCCACTCAAAATTGTGGAAAATTACAGCCACGTTTATAAAAATCCCGATGGCAGCGTTGCATATTATAAGCAGCGCATTAAATACAATAACGGCAAAAAGAAGTTTACATTTTATTGGATAAATACCGAAACAGGCGAAAAAATCTATTCTAAACCGGAAGGCTGCAATAACCTTTATAACCTTAACCTGCTGGAAACCGCGATAAGGGAACACACCACAGATACGGTTTACATTGTGGAAGGTGAAAAGTGCGCCGACGCTATGGTTAAAAACGGTTTGCTTGCAACAACGGCCAACACCGGCGCGCAGAAAAATATTAAGCTGTCTGCCATAGATAAGCAGATTTTAAATGCCTTTGCAACGCGCATCGTAATACCTGATAACGACGATAAGGGCATGGATTACGCAGCAGCATTCGCTGATGTAAAAATCCTGCCAATGACGGAATTTTGGGCGGATTGCCCGCCGAAGGGTGACGTTGCCGATTATTTTGCCAAAGGCCTGCCGTCAGAAGCAATAAAAAATTATAAGTTCCCAGAGCCGGTTAATTTTGACCGGGAATATTTTGAAAAACTTGACCGCTGGCAGATGATTGACAACAGTTTGTTTGAAGCCATTTTTGCCATTACGGAACCGGCGGAACGTGAACGCATTGTTGCGATGGCAAGCATCCGTGCTACGGCGTTAGGCGTAAGCAGAAGTTTTGACAGATGCTGGAAAGCATTTTTAGGCGCACAGGCGGCTAAAAACATAACTTCTGATAATATGACAAAGTTTCCCGGTCAGTTATTTGCACTGCGCTGCGGCGAGTGGACTGCGGATGCCGGAGGCGTAAAAAAGAACATGGCTCAAAGCAACGGCAACTTCCGCTGGGAGTTTGCGAGCCCTATTCCTATTATGCCGGTAGAAGTGTTGGTGAATGTTGAGGATAACACAGAACGGCTGCGTATAGCGCTTTTTAAAGAAGGCACGTGGCGCAGCATTGTAGTGCCGCGCAGCCAGGTTGCCAGCAACAGCAAAATAATAGAACTGGCGGATATGGGCCTTGAAGTTAACAGCGATAACAGTAAGCTGCTTGTTAAATATCTGGCCGATGTTGTGGCGCTGAACCCGGACATACTGCCGAGGGTAAAAGCAATAGGGCATTTAGGCTGGGCCGAAAAAGAGTTTATTCCCTATGCCGATGATATAAAACTTGACTGCGAGGAACAGTATAAATCGTTGGTAGCTTCCATCAGCAGCAAAGGGACGCTTGAGGAGTGGACGGAATTTGTACGGCCGCTGCGCAAAAACATTTACCTGCGGCTGATATTGGCGGCAAGTTTCGCCAGCCCGATGATTGCCAAAGTTGGCGCTTTGCCGTTTGTGCTGCATTTATGGGGCGGTACCGGCAGCGGCAAAACGGTTGGCGCAATGGTGGCGGCTTCTATTTGGGGCAACCCGCGCTTCGGCGCGATGGTGCGTACCATGAACATGACTATTAACAGCATGATGGCGACTGCAGCACTGTTAAAAAATATTCCTTTTTTTGGCGACGAGCTGCAAACGATAAAGAGCCGCTATGAAAATTACGATACGCTTATAATGCGTGTTTGTGAAGGCGTGGACCGCGGGCGCATGACCAATACAACGCTGCAAAAGCAAAGTACATGGCAGAACGCTTTTATTTTTACCGGCGAGGAGCCGTGCACGCAGTCATCTTCCGGCGGCGGTGTAAAAAACCGTGTTATCGAAATTGAGTGCGACCACGTTGTAGTGGAGGACGGCAACGGCGTTGTAAATTACATTAACAGCCATTATGGCTGTGCCGGGCGCGAATTTATTGAGCAGTTAAAAAGCCGCCCGGATTTAGCGAAGGAATATCAGTCAATTTTTAAAACACTGCTGGAGTTATCCAAAAGCACCGAAAAACAGGCAATGGCTATGGCTTTAATGCTGCTTGCCGATGCTGTTGCAACGCGGCACATTTTTAAAGATAACGATGTGCTGGATTTTGAAGCGGTGCTGCCGTTTTTAAAATCGGTGGCAGAGATTGATACAGCAGAACGCGCTTTTGCGATAATAACGGACATTATTGCCGAAAACAGCGATAAATTTGAGCAGACCTATGATAAAGCCAGCAACCTGGCAACGTGGGGTAAACTGAACAGCGATGGCAGCATTTTAATAAATAAAACAGTACTGGAACGCGAACTTGGCAAAGTCGGCTTTGATTTTACCGCCGTTAAAAAGAAGTGGGCGGCAAAAGGGTATTTGGTCTTAAATTCGCAGGGAAGGTATCATTTTCAGACTACGGTTTGCGGCATTAAAGGTAATTTTGTGCAGTTAAAAAGTAAAATGTAAGTTTTGTAAGTTTGACGCAAGTTTTCTGAAAATTTCTAAACCAGCACCACAGGCGGCTTTTATAACAAAAACTTACAAGTCTTACAAAACTTACATAAATTAAATGCTCACATGGGAAAATTCCATTTCCAGAATTTTATTTATATATATTCAATATACCTTAGCAAATCACGTAAGTTTTGTAAGTTTTTTCTTGCAACGGCAGTGTTTATGCGGGTTTTGGGAACTTACGTTTAAAAAAATCACGTAAGAGAAACTTACATTTTACCTAAAAGAAGGTGATTAAAATAATAACCTTACGACCTTATCAGCAGCAGCTTATAGATAATATACGGCAGTCAATCAAATCGGGGCATAAAAATGTTTGTGCTGTGCTTGGCTGCGGCGGCGGTAAATCGGTAATACAGGGCAGCATCGCCAGTATGGCTACGGCGCAGAAAAATCAGGTGCTGTTTTTGGTACACCGCAAGGAACTGTGCCGGCAAATAGAGCAGACCTTTATTGCCTGCGGCGTTGATTTGATGTACTGCGACATTGGCATGGTACAGACGGTATGTCGCAGGCTGGGCAAAATATCTGCTCCACGCCTAATAATCACTGACGAATGTCATCACTGCCTGTCTGCCAGTTACCGCAAAATTTATGCTTATTATCCATCTGCGACGCTTTTGGGTTTTACTGCTACACCGGCACGGATGAACGAGGGCGGGCTTGGCGCAGTGTTTGATGACCTGATTATGTCGGTATCTACAAGCTGGCTGATAGAAAACCATTATTTATCGCCTTATAAATATTACGGCGTGGAACTGGCCGATACCAGCAAGCTACACACTAAAAACGGCGACTATGATAAGCGGGAAGTTGAGGAGCTTATGAATAAGTCGGCAATTTTTGGCAGTGCGGTAGAAAACTGGCTGAAACTGGCAAATGGAAAGAAAACCATCGTATATTGCAGCAGCATTGCAACAAGTCAGGCTACAGCAGAGGCTTTCTGTGAAGCTGGTATCAGTGCGGCACACCTTGATGGTACAACGCCGCAGGCAATCCGCGAAGCTACGGTGCAGGCGTTCAGAAACGGCGAAATTACCGTGCTGTGCAATGTAGATTTATTCGGCGAAGGATTTGATGTGCCGGACTGCGAAGCCGTGGTTCTGCTGCGGCCAACAAAAAGCCTGACGCTGCACATTCAGCAGTCTATGCGCAGCATGCGGTATAAAGAAGGCAAGACGGCACTGATACTTGACCATGTTGGCAACTTTACCCGGCACGGCTTACCGGATGATGAACGGGAGTGGACGCTGGAAGCAAAGCCTAAAAAGGATAAAGCAGAAATTAAAGTTAAGCAGTGCCCGGTGTGCTTTGCGGTTGTAAAAAATACAGCAAAGGAGTGCCCGTTTTGCGGATATGAATTTAAGCCGCAGGAACGTGCGGAACAGGAGGTTATCGACGATGTTATTTTGCAGGAAATATCCCGCAGGCCATACGATGATTACAAAAAATGCAAAACGTTTTTTGAACTGGATATTTTCCGCCGGGCCAAAAAATATAAATTTGCCTGGTCTCTGCATAAAGCAGTCGAATTGAAAATACAGATACCCGATAAGTATAAATGGATGGCGTACAGAATGGGGCTGATAGCATGAACGAAATGGACCTGATGCACAGCGTAATGTTGGAAGCGTCGAAGGCCGGGAACATGATATTCCGGGCCAATGTTGGCAAAGTGCGTATGGCAGATGGGCGCTGGTTTGATACGGGCCTACCGAAAGGGCACAGCGATTTGTACGGTTTCCGCCCGGATGGCAGGGTGTTTTATGTTGAAACCAAAATGCACCCGCGTGTGCCGACGCCGGAACAGGTGCGCTTTTTGCAGGCCGTAATAAAACGCGGCGCCATCGGCGGTGTGGCTTACAGCGTTGATGAAGCTATGGAAATTATAGCGTGGCTGCCGGAAACGCAGGAACGTGTTAAGGAGGCGCTTGATAAATGGGCTTTGAAGATTTCGGCGAAGTGATTACTGACCCGTACCGGGACTTGCACCCGGAAGACAGTGAAAAATGGTTGCGGCTGCTGGCTGTTGCGAGCAACATTGACAGTGAGTTTTATGCGGTACTGCTTTATCTGCGTGCAACTGGCACAATATTGCGGCCGCATCCAAAATTCCGCTGGAAACTGGTGCCGGTTGTCGGGGCTAACGGATGGCAAAGTTATGAGGAGTACCAGCGCGAGGCTGTGCATTTAAAGCCGTGGCAGGATAAATTGGTTGATATTTTGGCGGTGTTGAAGTAATGAATGATAAAAATTTAAAACCTTGCCCGTTTTGCGGTAATACGGAAGTAATTTATATACCGTTATCAGGTTGCAGTGGTTATGTTTTTTGTACTGATTGCAATATGGCAACAAAAACATATTGGGACGAAATGACGGTTGCTGGTATTAAATGGCATGAATACGCCGCGTCAGCATGGAATAGGAGATGTGAAAATGCGACTGATTGACGCAGATGCTTTAAAAGCAAAAATAAGAAAAGCTGAAAAAGAATTTAGACGCTGCAAAATTGAACCGGTTGGATATAAAATGGCTTTTGCTGATGGCGTTGGCGCTGTTGCCGATTTAATTGTCGATGAAGCGCCAACGATAGAAGAACGCAAGCACGGGCATTGGATTGCAACGGCTAAATGTTATCCCGCGGCGTATGTGGCATTAAGGTATTACAAATGTTCAGTGTGCGGTGCGGTCATTTTAGAAGATGTCGATTTTGGTGTAGGTAATTATTGTCAGCAATGCGGTGCAAAGATGGACGGTGAAAATAATGGATGATTCGATGTGGAATTTTTTAAAAAAACAGAAAACAGAAAAGTAATATTCCTGTTTTAAAAAATTTGGTAAATACTTTAATCAAAATGACAACGCAAAAAACAGCAGGGCAACGAGATAATAAACCTAACGATGTGCCATTTGAAAGTTTAGAGATGTTGAAATGGGCAATAATTTGTGAAGCAGTTGCATTAGTTTTATCGGGTGATTTAGATAAAGTCGAGGTGGGGAAATGACCGAACCTGTTAGTCGCTGTTGCAAGAACTGTGAAACACGCAGCGTGAATTGTCATGCTACTTGCGAAAAGTATCTTGCATACCGCAAAATGCGGAACAAAATAAACGCAGCACGTCAAAAAGAAAAGATAAAAGACACATTGGAAATGCAGCGATTGCAGAAAGCTAAAGATGTTATGCTTGCTAAAAAACAACGAGGAATGAGGTGATAACAATGCTGATTAACTGCTTAAAGTGTTACCGCATTCATAAATGTGGTGATAATAAATACTATTGCCCATTTTTAGGTGTTAATCCATGCATCCGCGGCGAGCATTATATATTCTGCCCGCCAAAACCTAAAAATAAGCAAGTTCGGCCGCCAGAACAGCAATTGAAAATACCGGAATATGTTCCGGTACAGCGCAGGCGTGGAAGTCACGGCGTGGGCGCCAATGTTGACTGGGCAAAATATCATAACGAAATTTTTACCAGGCTCGCCAAAGATGAGCCGCTGGCAGTTATTGCAAAAAGCCTGGGCCTGCCGCAAGGTACATTAAATTATTATGTTAACCGCTACCGTTAAAGGAGTGATATATTGACTAAGGACGAGTTAAAGAAAAAACTTCGCAGTGCTTTTGCCATACAGAAACAGATTGAAGCTGAATATGTAGAGCTGCAAAACCTGCGCGATAACGCAAGCCGCATAACACCGGCGTACAGTTTGGCGCCGGGAGGTAGCGGTACTGGGCAGCGAATTGAAAATGCTATGGCAAAAATTGTGGATGCAGAAAATATAATTCAGTCTGAAATGGAAATTTTAATGGTAGCGCTTGGCGAAATTCGGCAACTTATTTCGTTGGTTGATGACCCGGTGTTAAGGCTTATTCTCCATAAGCGCTACTTGTGCTATCAAAAATGGGAGCAGATTGCAGCAGATTTGAGTTATACTTGGGTACATACACATAGATTGCATGGAAAAGCATTAAATGCCATATTAAAAAAGATGTTATAGAATGTTACTATAAATCTGTGATATAGTTATAATAGCAAAAGCGATGAAATAAAGAACAATTCGGACATTAGATTGCACCTTTCCCGTGAAAGCCGTCAGTATTTACTGGCGGCTTTTGTGGTATAATTCATTTAATAGTTTACAAAGCATAACACCTATGATATAATTTTAATTACCAAATAGGTAATTAAAATTGAGGGTTGCCAATGGAAATATTTTATAAAAACAAGAAGGCGGAAAAACAATTTGATTCTACGTATGAGAGTAAATGGGAATATCCAGAGAAAGTAAAAATAAAGTTAAAATCTATTGAAAATTTTTTGAAATCAGCTTTATCATTGAATGATGTTTTTGTTTATCCGCCGTATAGATTTCATTGCTTGAAAGGCGACAGGAAAGGTGAATGGAGTATTACAGTACCAAATACTGCTTGGAGGGTAATAGTTATTCCTTGTGATGAGGACAAAAAGCCTATTTTGGATGGTGATATTTTTTCACGGTGCAATTTTATAAAAATAGTTATGGTAACGGAGGTGTCAAAGCATTATGAGTAATATCCAAAAATACAATGATATTATTGCATTTCACCCCGGATACTATATCAACGAACTTATTGAGGATATGGGAATTACTCAGGAGGAATTTGCTACTAGATTAGGTACTACACCAAAAACTGTAAGCAAATTAGTGAATGGTGAATGCAATCTTTCAAATGATTTAATTCAAAAATTATCTTCTATGTTTGGGTTAAGTGTAGAGTTTTGGTTTAATTTACAAAATAAATACGAAGAAAAGAAAATAGAAATACAACAAATTCAAAGAATTGATAATCAAAAAGATATTGCTAAAAATATTGATTATTCTTATTTCATAAGATTTGTTGAATTGCCAGTTGCAAAAAAACTAGAAGATAAAATAAAAAATCTATGTAAATATTTAAAAGTATCAGATTTAAATGTTTTATTGAATGCAGATTTTTTAGTAAACTTTAGGTCGGGAATAGGCGAAATGCAACCTAAAAATGTAATAAATTCACGAGTATGGTTACAAACGGCTATGAATATAGGCGAAACCAAATCTGCTAAAAAATTTGATGCTCAAAAATTAAAAGAATATATACCAGAAATTAGGAAAATGACAGTACAAGACCCGGCAATATTTTTACCAAGACTTAGAGAAATTTTTGAAGAATGCGGGGTTATTTTTGTATTATTACCATCATTAAAAAATTCTGGAATTAATGGCGCAGTAAAGTGGTATAGCCATGATAAAGTTTTACTAGCCATGAACGATAGAAGATGTTACGCTGATACATTTTGGTTTTCACTTTTTCATGAAATAAAACATGTTTTGCAGCAAAAAATGAAGATGGTTTTTTTAAGTAGAAGTGATATAAATCTATTAGATGATTCTTTGGAAAAAGAAGCAAATGATTTTGCTGGCGAAATATTAGTACCTTCAAAAGATTATGAAGACTTTAAATATAAGAATATTTCTGAAGAAAGTATAAAACAATTTGCGTTAGAAATCGGAATTCATCCAGGAATTGTTGTAGGTAGATTGCAACACGATAAAATAGTTTCGGTTAAGCATTTTAATGGTTTAAAACAACAATATAAAATTGTTTAGTAAAAATTCAAAAGGAGGTTGTTAAATGAATAGAATAAATGAACTCGAAAAGAAAATATTAAGTCATCAAAATTTATACGGTAATAATTATGATGATATTGAAGAAATAATTTATGAATATATGGATGCTGTATGTCAAAAGTTAGGTAAAAAAGACTGGCGATATTTATCGGAAGAAGATATGACCAAGAATCCATTACTTAGAACATTGAGTGATTATCTATTTTTAAAGAATTAAAAAAAGCACTTACTTTTAGTAAGTGCTTTTTTATTGCCCGAAAGGGGGTGGCATAATGGCAAAACTTACACCGAAGCAGGAGCGGTTCTGTGAGGAATACTTAATTGACCTAAACGCAACGCAGGCTGCTATTCGTGCCGGGTATTCGGAAAATACTGCAAACAGAATAGCAAGTGAATTATTGTCAAAACTTGACATTCAAGAAAAAATAGCAGAATTAAAAGCAGAACGTTCCAAACGCACCGAAATAACACAGGACCGTGTTATAAAAGAACTGGCGGCAATGGCTTTTGCCAAAGCCACCGACTACGCACAGATTGCAGGCAATACGGTCTTTATTAAATCGACCGCAGAACTTACACCGGAACAGCAAGCAGGTATTGTTGGTATTAAGCAAACGCAGGCCGGCATAGAAGTTAAATTAGACAAAACCAAAGCATTGGAAATGCTGGGCAGGCATCTGGGCATGTTTAATGATAAACTGGAACTTTCCGGTGCTGTTGCAAATCCCTATGCGAATTTAACCGAAGCCGAACTTAAAAAGCTGGCTGGTGCTGATGGATAAAAGAATAATTGCTTTAGGCGCCAGGTGCGAGCTTGCCCGCAGGCGCTTTTTTTATTACGCACAGTTAAAAAATCCGAAGTTTTACAAAGTGGACCGCGAATATCTTGCCCAACTTTGTGATGCGCTGGAAGATTTTATGCAGTCGGATAAAAAGGTGCTTGTAATGAACATTCCGCCGCGTCATGGGAAAACATATACCACTACAAATTTTGTAGAATGGCTGTTAGGGAAAAATCCTGAACTGCAAATAATGCTTGGCAGCTATAACGAAACAGTGTCAACGCGAAGCAGCAAAAAAATCCGTAATGATATCATGGAAGCCAAAGGCAGCTTGTATAAGCCGGTTTATTCTGATGTTTTTCCCGGCATCGCTATTAAACGCGGCGATGGCGCAATGAACCTGTGGAGCCTTGAAGGGCATAACGATAATTATCTTGCGACATCGCCAACCGGCACTGCGACCGGTTTCGGCTGTCAGCTGATGATAATTGACGATATCATAAAAAACGCCGAGGAAGCATACAACGAGGATATAAAAGAGAAGCATTGGGACTGGTTTACAAATACCATGCTGTCACGCCTTGAGGAAGGCGGCAAAATAATACTTATAATGACGCGCTGGGCCAGTGATGATTTGGCAGGCAAAGCGCTTAATTATTTCCCGGCTGAACAGACTGTCCATATTAATCTTAAAGCGGTACAGGATGACGGCAGTATGCTGTGCAGTGAAGTGTTATCTGCCGAAAGCTGCGCCGAGAAAAAGCGGCTGATGGGGCTTGATATCTGGTCAGCAAACTACCAGCAAGAGCCGATAGACCTTAAAGGCAGGCTATACAGCAAGTTTAAAACGTACAGCGGCGAGTTGCCGCAGTTTAAACAGATTAAAAATTACACCGATACCGCGGACGAGGGCAGCGACTTTTTGTGCAGCATTGTTTACGGGGTCACGTTCGCCAACGAGGCGTATGTGCTTGATGTACTTTATACTGACGCGCCGATGGAAGACACCGAACCTAAAACAGCGGCGATGCTTTTTAATAACGGCGTTAACCGTGCCAAAATTGAAAGCAATAACGGTGGCCGCGGGTTTGCACGCAGCGTGCGTAAGTTATTGGCAGATGATTACAGCAGTAATCAGTGCGTAATTAAGTGGTTTCACCAGTCTAAAAATAAAGAGGCCCGTATTCTTTCAAATTCAACATGGGTTATGGAGCATATTTATTACCCCGAAAATTGGAAAGACCGCTGGCCGGAATACTACGAAGCAATGACGAAGTATCAACGGCAGGGCAAAAACAAGCACGATGACGCGCCTGACGCCACAACAGGCATTGCAGAAGACCTTGCCGGTAATAACGGCATAAGGATTTTAAGATAGGGGGCAGCTTATGGAACTTGAAGCAGCCAAAAAACTTATAGAAAAATACGATGGACTTGACGCGGTGCGTCTTAAAAAAGCCGAGGTCGCACTGCGTTATTATTTGGGCGACAACGATATTATGTACCGTAAGCCTAAAGATAAATGTGATGAGCCGCTGCGCAACGCAGATAACAGAATTGCTTTTAATTTCCACAGCCTTTTAGTGGACCAAAAAGCAAGTTATATGTTTACTGCACCGCCGCTGTTTGATACCAAAGACGATACACTGAATGAAATTGTTGCAGCGACGCTTGGCGATGGCTATGCTAAAAAATGCAAAGATTTGTGCGTAGATGCTTCTAACGCCGGTGTAGGCTGGCTACATTACTGGATTGATGAAAAGAAGGGCTTTTGCTACGGCGTTATTCCGGCAATGCAGGTGCGGCCTGTATATTCCTTGCGGCTTGAAAAAGAACTGGAAGCTGTGCTGCGCACTTACCGTATGGTAGATGATAACGGCGATGAATGGCAGATTTACGAAATTTGGAACGATAAAGAATGTCAGGCATACCGGAAGCGTGCGGAAATGTTCCAACCTTTTGATATGTTCAGTTATGTAAATCTGGACGGTATGGCAGAACCGACCAACACGTTCAGGCATGACTTTGGCGCGGTGCCGTTTATTCCGTTTCCGAATAACAATGTTTACACTGGCGATTTGGATAAAATAAAAAACCTTATCGACAGTTACGATAAAACGTACAGCGGCTTTGTGGATGACCTCGAAGACATACAGCAGGTTGTTTTTGTGCTGACAAATTATGGCGGCGCAGATTTAAAGCAGTTTTTATCTGATTTGAAATACTATAAAACGATTCAGGTTGAAAGCGCCGGAAGTGATGATAAATCCGGCGTATCAACGCTGACGATTGATATTCCGGTAGAAGCCCGCGACAAACTGCTGGACATTACCCGCAAAGCTATTTTTGATATGGGGCAGGGCATTGACCCGCAGCAGCAGGGATTTGACAACACCAGCGGCGAGGCAATGAAGTTTTTATACAGCCTGCTTGAACTTAAAGCCGGACTGATGGAAACGGAGTTCCGTGCCGGGTTCGGCGAACTTGTCAGGGCGATTGGACGCTATTACGGCAAGGAGCCGGAACAGATTGTGCAGACTTGGACACGCACTAGTATCCGCAATGATGCAGAACTGGTCGATATGTGCCAGAAGTCTGTCGGTGTCATCAGCACCAAAACAATACTTAAAAATCATCCGTTTGTAGAAAATGCAGAGGATGAGGAAAAGGAACTGGCGGCGGAAAAAGAAAAAGCTGCCAATGATGCAGATATTTACCGTAAGGCTTTTAACCAGCAAGGCGGTGAAAAGGTAGATGACAACCAGAACTGAAAAATACTGGCAGCAGCGCTTTGAACAGGTAACAGAAGCACAGCTTAAAACAGGCATGGATTATTATGACGAAGCAGAACGCATGTACCGCGAGGCAATGGAAAGCATTGAAAAAGACATCGCCCGCTGGTATATGCGCCTTGCAGCAAATAACCAGATTACTTATGCCGATGCCAAAAAGCTGCTTACAAACTCACAGTTAAAAGATTTTAAGTTAACGCTTAAAGAATACATCAAGCGCGGAAAAGAAAATGGAATTTCGGCTGACTGGAGTAAGTCGCTTGAAAACGCATCGGCAAAGTATCATATATCTCGACTTGAAGCACTGCAAATACAGATACAGCAGCATCTTGAAGCGCTTTATGGCAATCAGCTGGACGGAATGGACGCAGCGATGCGCGGCATTTACCGTGACAGCTATTATCAGACGGCTTACGGACTGCAAAAAGGTTTTAGCACTGGTTTTGATGTGCAGCAGATTGATGACGCAAGGCTTGAACGGTTGATGTCAAAGCCGTGGGCCGCTGATGGGCAGAATTTTTCGCAGCGGCTATGGTCTGATAAGGATAAGCTGATTAACAACCTGAAAAATGAACTGGTGCAGGGGCTTGTGCGCGGCGACGCGCAGCTGAAAATCGTACAAAGCTTTGCTAAGCACATGAATACTTCACTGTCCAATGCAGGCCGCTTAATTGCTACTGAAAGCGCTTATTTTGCCAGCCTTGGCGAAAAGGACGGTATGAAGGATTTAGGGGTTGACCAATACGAAATACTGGCAACGCTGGACAGAAAAACATCAGATATTTGCCGGAGTATGGACGGCAAAGTTTTTAAAATGTCCGAATTTAAAGCGGGCGTTACCGCTCCGCCGCTGCATCCGTGGTGCCGCAGCTGTACCGTGCCGCACATTGAAGGGCTGGACAGTGGACTGCGCGCCGCACGTGATGATGACGGCAAAGTTTATTACGTGCCGGGCAATATGAAGTACAGTGAATGGAAAAAGAAGTTTGTTGACGGTGGTGATAAAGAGGATTTGCAGGAAGTAACGGCGAAAAAAGAACATATAGTTGTTGAAGGCAAAAATGTTGCAGGCAAATGGGAAAGACGCCCTGAGCAATTTAAATATGAAATTGATGACATTATTGATTATCAGGGATTTAATGGATTGCCAAGGCTTGTTAATGCGAAAGATTTTAAAAAATTGGTAGAGGAGGACCATTTTATTGCGAAACGTGTATATGCTGCTTCCTCGAAAGAAGAATTAAATAGTTATATGCAACAACTTCGCAGTGGTGAATGGTATATTAATTGCAGCGTTGGTGGTGCTCAATACGGTCAAGGCATGTATTGCGCTGCCGATTACACCAAAGGCAGTTTAGTAAGCGCTATTGATAAAGAAATGGCGCATTATACAAATCTTGGTGTTAATCGTGGTAAAAAGTTTGCTAAAGTAGAACAGAGTACTTTAGACAAAAGCGCCAAGATATTTAATTTGCCAGAGAAATGTAACCGTATTACTACAATTCAGTATGTAGCAGCTGAATATATAAATCAAAATCCAGAAATGTATGGTATTAATCCCAGATACATTAATGAATTTAAAAATTTATCTAAAAAAGAACAGGATAAGAATACCAAAATTTATATTAGCGCATGGAAGGCTTTATGCGATGAAATATTCCACCGTAAACGTGACCCAGGCGCTGTATTGGCGGAATTAGGTTATGACGCCATAAATGCAAGAGGACACGGTGTGAGTGGTTCTTATACCGTAATTTTAAATAGAACCAAATTAATTCTATTAGATGAATGAGGTGATTTTATTATGCAGCGCAATAAAGATGGTAGCATTAAAGGGATTTTAACAATGGAAGATTTTATTGACGCAAAGCATGATAAACAATTTGAACCACAAAGCATGCAAGCTGAAATAGATTTAATTCCAACTAATTTGCCGGAAAGTATAAAACAAATAAGAATACAAGAAATAAAAGAAAAATGGAATAAATAAAATCGGCACCAAGCCGCTTACAGAAATGTAGGCGGCTTTTTCTATGCCCATTTTTAAGGGGGTGAAGCTTTGTACAGCCAAACAGAGGTCAGCGCTAAAATTACGGCGCTGAAAACATATTCCACCGCGCAGGACCCGCTGACGGCAGATTTATTCACGCCGCTGGAAACTGCGGTAACGGCGTATTTTAATGCCAGCGGCAATTTAGCCGCGCCGCTGCGTGATGTTGTTAAGTATATGTATAACGATATAGCACGCCGCACAACGGTTTATGCAACAGACTGGCCAGATAACCTGCCGACAGATTACCCGGCAGGTTATAACGATGTGCGCGGCTGCCTGTATGATTTTACGGAGCTGATGACGGTTGATAATGCAACATTTTTTGCAGCGTTTGTTTACGAAACGCCAACGGCACCGGCAGAAGGCGGGGCTGCCGAACCTGTACCGGTCAGCAATGATTATCTGACTGATTGGGAAGTAGATATTACGGCGGCAACAACAGCCGATATTAACGAAGTTGCTGCGCTTGCCGAATGGTGCAAAAACAGCGAAGGAAACTGCGACCTTATTGACCTTTTGGAAGACAGGGGCAAAGTGCTGTCGCAAAAAAGCCGGGAGGAAATTGCCGCAGATATTTACATTGACCGCGGCGTGCTGGAGATTATCCAGGTGCGCGGCGTTGATGTTTATGTACCTACGTATTTAGCGGAAGGAGGTGACACGGATGTATAAATGGCTTATTGCATACATTGCAGCTTTTAATGAAGATTTTCCTGTTTCCGACGTGGCAGACCTTAATGAATATGAGATTTGCCGCATTATCCAGTATTGTGTTGAGCACAATACCAAATACAGCAAGGAGATTGCCGTTGCTGTTGTAGGGCAGGGCAAGGTGGGAGAATCTAAAACAGGTACAGAAAATGAGGAGGGATGATTTATGCCGTATACAAAGCATACCTGGGCTGATGGTGAAGTAATCAGCAAAGAAAAACTTAATAACATTGAAACCGGCGTGGAAGCTGTAGACACCGGCAAAGTGAATATGCCTGCCGGCGGCAATGGTACTTCCGGACAGATTTTGCAGACCAATGGTGACGGCACTACTTCGTGGGTAAATAAACCTGCTGATGGCGCCAAAGGTGACAAAGGCGATAAAGGGGACACCGGCGCGGCAGGTGCTGCTGCTCCTACGATTACCGCTTGTACAATTAACGTAACCGGCGCAACTATTTCCGGTCAGCTTACAATGTCTTCCGGCGAGCCTATCACTATCAGCGGTACTTACAGCGCGTCTTAACGGAGGTAAAAATGAATTTACAGGAATTTTTAAAGCAGTGCCTTGCCGAAGGCAAGGATATGGCGAAGGCACAAACCGAAATAAAAGACTTTGTTGAAAAGAATTATGTTGGCAAGGGCAAGTTTGATGAACTTACTACCGCAAAGTCTGAACTCGACAAGCAGATTAAAGAGCGCGACAAGCAGCTGGACGACCTGAAAAAGAACGCCGGCAATAAAGAAGCGCTGGAACAGCAGATTGCCGATTTGAAAGCGGCCAATAAAAAAGCCGCCGAGGATTACGAGCAGAAAATTAAAGACACTAAACTGGACGCTGCAATTAAAATTGCTATCGGCAATAATGCGCAGGATATTGATATTGTTGCCGGGCTTATCGACCGTACAAAGCTTATTTTAGGCGATGACGGTAAGGTAACAGGGCTGGATGAACAGGTAAAAGCACTGCAAACTAATAAGGCGTTTTTGTTTAAAACAGCACCGGGCAGTAATCCGTACAAACCAAATGGCGGCAGCGACCCGGTGAAAAATCCTTTTGCCAAGGAAACTTTTAATTTAACGGAACAGGGCAAACTGTACCGTGAAAATCCGGAGCAGGCCCGTGCTCTTGCTGCTGCTGCCGGTGTAACTATTTAAAGGGGGAATAACTTATGGCAGGAACTACTTTATCCGATGTAATTGTACCGGAGCTTTTTACTAAATATGTTGTGCAGAAAACTATGGAGTTGTCTGCACTGTTTAACAGCGGTATCGTTACTAATAACGAAGAATTTGACCGACTGGCTTCCGAGGCCGCGCCTATTCACAATATGCCTTTCTTTGAGGATTTGCAGGGCGCTTCCGAAGCTGTCATTGAAGGTGTTGACCTTACGGCAAACGGCATTAAATCCAATAAGGATGTATCTGTTACCATTCGCCGCGGTATGATGTGGAGTGCGACGGACCTTTCCGCAGCACTGGCAGGTGCTGACCCGATGGCGGCTATTGGTGATTTGGTTGCAGGCTTTTGGGCGCGTGATATGCAGAAAGAACTTATCAGCATTTTAAATGGTGTGTTTGCAGCGTCTACTATGTCCGGACACGTCCTTGATGTTTCCGTCGGTGAAGGTGCGGCGGCAAATATCAGTGCTTCTGTATTCATCGATGGTCTGCAAATGCTTGGCGATGCGCAAAGCGAGCTTACTGCGGTTGCAATGCACAGTACAGTAAAATCCTATTTGAAAAAACAGAACCTTATTACCACTCAGCGTGACAGCAATAGTGTTGAGTTTGAAACCTATCAGGACCGCCGCGTAATTGTTGATGACGGCTGCCCCGTATCTGCTGGCGTCTATACCACTTACCTGTTCGGTAACGGTGCAATTGCATTCGGTAACGGCAATCCTGTGGGCTTTGTACCAACCGAAGTTGACCGCGACAAGAAAAAAGGCTCCGGTGTTGACTACCTGATTAACCGCCGTACTTTTATCCTGCATCCGCGCGGAATTGCTTACCAAAAAGCTTCCCAGGTTAATGTAGAAACTCCGACCCGTGAGGAACTTGCAAAAGCAAATAACTGGAAGCGCGTATACGAGGATAAAGCAATCCGCCTGGTAGCTATTAAACATAAAATCGGGTGATGCGTTATGACGCTGAGCCTTGATAAGTTTAAACAGCTGTTGGGAATTATCGATGCGGCGCAGGAAACTGCGCTGCAATTTATCCTTGATGATGTAACAGAAACCATTTTAAATTACTGCAATCTGAATGAACTGCCGCAGGGGCTTGAAAACACTGCCTACCGTATGGCAATTGATATTTTCCGTGCGGAAGGTATCGGCGCAAGCGAGGCGCCGGCAGGCGAAGTAGCGAGCATTAAAGAAGGCGACACTACCGTTGCTTTTAAGCAGGCCGCCAGCGAAAGCTATTATACGGCATCAGTGCTTAAAAACTATACTGTGCAGCTTAACCGTTACAGGAGGCTGGTTAGACCATGTTGCAAAACGCAATCAACGCCGCAAGGGTAAAAGCTAAAAAGGCACTGATGTTGCTTTATGAAGACACCTGCACTATTTATGCCAATATGCCTGTGTTGGATGAAGCAACTGGCATAACCGAATACCAGGAAACGGCATTGCACGAAAATGTGCCTTGCCGTATTTCTTTTGGCAGTGCTGCATCGGCTGCGGCGGATGAGCTTGCGCCGGAAATACAGCAGCAGATAACCTTGTTTTTAGCTCCGGGAGTTGACGTGCCTGCCGGATGTAAAATCAGCGTAACACGCGAGGGCAAAACGGTTGATTATAGCCGCAGCGGCGAGCCTTCGGTATATAAAACGCACCAGGAAATAAAACTGGAACTGCTTGAGAGGTACGCATGAAAAAGAGCTTTGCCGGATTAAGTACCATTATTGCTAACCTGCAAGGTATGCAGGAGGAGCAGGACAGGATTATTAAGCGTATGGCACAGCGGCTTGCGCAGATTTTTCTGCGCGAAGTAAAGTGGCGCACGCCGGTTGGCAGCAAGCCGGAATTTGAGGCTGTTGCCGTTAAATCAGAAAATGGCCGCAGACGTAAGTTTTTAACGGCAAGTGCCGCTAATGCTGCTGAATACTGGCGCGGTTATCAGGGCGGCACATTACGCCGTGCCTGGGTTATACGCGGTATCCGTAAAGCTAATGGCGTTTGGACGGCAACGATATTTAATCCGATGGAATACGCTTCATACGTTGAAAATGGGCATCGGCAGCAGCCGGGACGTTTTGTACCTGCGCTTGGCAAGACATTAAAAGCAAGCTGGGTTGAAGGGCGGTTTATGATGAAGCTGTCAGCTGAATTTGTTGAAAAAGAAGGCGCTGCGTATGTGCAGCAGGAGTTTGAAAAGTATTTGAGGGGGCATTGGAATGGCTAAAGATGTAGCGTCGCAGGCGATTGTGCAGGGCATAATAGACGCACTGCGTACAGAGTTTGGCGGCGATTATGTATATTATGCCAATAAGGTGCCGCAGAACTTTAAAGAACCAGCTTTTTTTGCTCGGCAAATAAGCGGTAGCATGGAACCGCAGCGTGGCAGGCGTTATCTGCGGCGTGGATTATACCAGGTTACTTATTTTGCAGGAAATCGTAAAACACAGGAGCAGGAAATAAATGCTGTTACTGACAGGCTGTATCCGGTGTTGGAGTACATAAAAATGGACGGCAGTCTAATCCGTGGCACGCAGATGGAACACGAAACCGAGGATAATGAACTGCATTTTTCAGTCCATTATGATATTTTCCTGCTGCGCCCACGTCCGGAAGGGACGCTGATGCAGGAACTCATTCAGATGCAGGAACTAAAGGAGTAAATTATGGCAGAAGCAAAATTTACAAAAATGCAGCTTGTGCAGTCTAAAAAATACCGCCAGTACCGTGATGTGCTGACGGTTATTTTATCCGACAACGCAAGCTATTCGCATAAAGAAGTACAGCAGGCACTTAATAAATTTTTTAAAACGCCTGTAAAAAATAAAATCAACAAAAAGGGGGAATAACCTATGGCATTAGGCGGCGGTACCTGGCTTACCGAAAATAAAAAGATTCCGGGTACATACATTAACTTTACCAGTCGTGTGCGTGCCAGCGTGAACATGGCTGACCGTGGTTATGGTACTATGGCGCTCGAACTTGACTGGGGCCCGGAAGGTGAAGTTTTTACCGTAACCAATGAGGACTTCCAAAAGGAAAGCCTTAAATATTTTGGCTACGATTACAGCGCTGATAAAATGAAAGGCCTGCGTGATTTGTTTAAAAACCTGCAAACCGGTTATTTTTACCGTCTTAATAACGGCACGGTAAAGGCAAGCAATGATATTGCTACGGCAAAATATGGCGGCGCGCGTGGTAATGCGTTGGCCGTTGCAGTACAGGTAAATGTAGATGATGAGGATATGTATGATGTAGTTACATATCTTAACGAAACCGCAGATGTAGTGGGCGATGCGGAAACCGGCACAGCAACAACTGCAACGGCTGCGACGATGACTGTTATTGACAAGCAAACAGTAGCAAGTTGGGATGAGCTTACCGACAACGATTATGTAGTATTTAAGCGTAGCGGTACAATATCTGATGCTGTGGCTGCTGCAACGCCTTTAACTGGAGGTACTAACGGCAGCACGGTGACGGCGTTAGAGTATCAAAAGTATCTTGATGCTATTGAACCGTATTACTTTAATACGCTTGGCTGCGTATCTACCGAAAGCACCGTACAGGATTTGATTATTCAGTTTACCAAACGTATGCGCGATGAGGTTGGCGCCAAATTTCAGTGCGTAGTATATGATTATGATGGCGCGGATTATGAAGGCGTTATCAGCATCGCCAATAAGGTTACCGATGAAGGCGAAAACCAGGCTTCGCTTGTTTACTGGGTAACCGGTGCGGAAGCAAGCTGCGCGGTAAATGCAAGCTGCACTAACAAGACTTATGACGGCGACTTTACCGTGGATACCAATTACAAACAGTCCGACCTTGAAAAAGCAATTACCGATGGCAAGCTGATTTTCCACCGCGTAACCGATGCCGTAGACGGCGATATTGTTGGTGATGTTAATATTCTGCGCGATATTAACACCTTTACCAGCTTTACCAAGCAGAAAAACGAAGATTTTTCCAGCAATCAGGTTATCCGTGTTTTGGACCAGCACGCTATCGACATTGCAAGGCTGTTTAACAAAACTTATCTCGGCAAGGAGCCGAATGACGTGGAAGGGCGTACTGCACTGTGGGGCGACCTTGTTGCCTACGAAAAAGAAATGCAGCGTATCCGTGCTATTCAGAATTTTAACGCCGATGATGTGCCTATTCCGCAGCAGGGGCAGTCTAAAGAGGTTGTACTGGCGGAATATGCAATTCAGCCGACGATGTGCATGGAAAAATTTTACATGAATATTATTATTGCCTGACGGAAGGAGGAGTAATTTATGGCTGACGCAGTAAGAACAATGCACGCACGGGACGCGGTATCTGCAAAGCTGGCAAGCTGCTATATTACCATCGACGGCGAGCGTTATTTGCTGATGCAGGCGAAAAACCTCGAAGCGCGTGTTGAAAAAAATAAAGTAGAAGTGCCGATTTTGGGCAAAACCGGTTTGGGGCACCGCGCCACTAACTGGAACGGCACCGGCAGCATGACGGTGTACGGCAATACTTCCAAGTTTGCCGAACTTGTAAAACGGTATAAAGATACCGGCGAAGATATTTATTTTGATATTCAGGTGCGCAACGAAGACCCGACAGCTTCCGTCGGCGCGCAGACTGTTATCTTAAAGGACTGCAACCTGGATGCGGCAACCATTGCTGCTTTCGATGCTGACGGCGACTGGCTGGAATGGGATACCGACTTTACATTTGAGGATTTTGAACTGCCGGAAAAATTTGCTGATTTGCAGGGTATGCAGTAACAGGAGGATTAAACAATGGCAGATAATTTTAAAGCATTTATGGCGGAAAACGCCATTAAATACAACGAGGTGGAATATGTTGCCTCGGAGCGTTTTGTTGACGAAAACGGCAAGCCTATTCCGTGGCGCTTCCGCATTTTAACGGAAGCTGAAAACAACAAAATCCGCAATCAGTGCATCCGCCGCGTTACCGATGCCAAGACCAGACAGACGACGACAGAAGTGAACCGCGATAAATACAATGATATGCTGATTGAAAAATGCGTTATTTATCCGAACCTTAACGACGCCGCTTTGCAGGAAAGCTACGGTGCTGTCGGCGCTGTGGAGCTGGCGAAAACTATGCTTATGCCGGGCGAATATACGGACCTTATTTTGGCAGTCGGTGAAGCTAACGGCTTTGAAAGCGGCATGGCAGAAAAAATCCGCCGTGTAAAAAACTGATTAACGGAGGCGATGTATGGGCGAATATCCTATATTATTGCCTCCACAAATTGCACAAATTGCCGCACGAAATACTGCGCCTGCCAGAAACAGAGCAGGCGTTTTTGTTTGCGGCAATAAGCTTAAAGCTGAAACATGATAAAGAAGAAGCCCAAAAATTAAAAGCAAGTAAAGCCAAGCGGCGGAGGAGGTGAGTGCGTGGCAACGCTTACACAATATTTAAAATTGCAGGACGGCGTATCCGGACCGTTAAGTAAAATGGCAAAGGCTTCCGATAATTTAATGAATAAGCAAGAGGCGGCGGCTACCGCTATTGAACGTACAGAAAACGCGGCGAACGGTTTAGCGCGCAAGTCAAGCCGTGCCCGTTCCGTCCTTAACGCCATGGCCAACGGTGTTACCGGCATTGCCGACGCAGCTTATCGGGCCGAAAGCGCGCTTAATGGCATGATGGGTAAGTTAAGAAAAGCGCCGGAAAGCAGCGGTGGCGGATTTTTGAGCAGCACTATCGGCCAGTTTGCTGTCGGTAATATTATCGGCGACATGGTTATGCGTGGCGCAGAAGCTGCTATGGATAAAGTTGCCGGTATGGTTGCCAAAGCAGATATGTACAGCGGTATGCAGGCGCGGCTTGAAATGATTGCCGGAAGCCAGGCAGAAGCAGTGCGCTTAAATGACCAGATTTATGCGTCTGCGCTTCGGGCCCGTGGCAGCTATGAAACAATGGCTGACAGTGTATCAAAAATCGGGTTGTCTGCCAAAGAAGCTTTTCCTGATCCGCGCGAGATTGTGCCGTTTGTAGAAAACGTGCAAAAGCTTTTCACCATCGGCGGCACTGGAGCTGAAGAACAGAAAAATGCCATGCTGCAATTGACGCAGGCTTTAGGCAGCGGAAGGTTGCAAGGCGACGAATTGCGAAGCATTGCAGAAGCTGCACCAATGCTTAATCAGGTTATTGCAGATTATATGGGCGTCAGCGTCGGTGAAATTAAACAGCTTGGCGCAGAAGGTAAAATTACAGCGGATATTATTAAAAATGCAATGTTATCGGCAACAGATGATATTAACGCCAAATTTGACCAGATACCGCTTAAGTGGCAGGATATTTGGACTAATATCACAACACGCAGCGACCGCGCGCTGATGCCGGTTTATACGGCTATAAGCGATATGGCAAATTCGCCTGCAGCTATGGCGTTTGCAGATAACGCTGTACTTGCAGTGCAGGTGTTCAGCGCTGCGTTGTTGGGACTGATGAATAATGCAGAATATCTGTACAATATTTTTGACAGGTACGACGCTTATATTGTGCCGGTGTTATGGATGATTGTTGCGGCTATGGCCGCAAGCCGGGCGCAGACTTTACTTGCTGCAGGTGCTGCAGGTGCTCATGCCGTTGCAAGTGCCGCAGAAACGGCGGCGATTATAGCGCTTACTGTAGCACAGGACGGATTGAATGTAGCTATGGCGGCAAATCCGTTAACATGGGTGCTCTATGGAATTATCGCACTTGTCGGTGCTATTTACCTTGGTGTGGCGGCAGTAAACGAATTTACAGGCGCGAACATTTCGGCAACAGGACTTATTGCAGCCGCGTTTATGACAGCTTATGCTGTAATCCACAATTTGATAGCAGCGCAATGGAATATGTTTCTTTCTTATGCTGAATTTTTGGCAAATGTATTTGTTGACCCGGTTAGCGCAACTTATAACCTGTTTGCAAACATCTGGAACGGCATCGTCGATTTGGTTGGTGTGGCCATTGAAAATATTATCGGTATGATTGCTGAAATTCCGGGTATCAGCAAGGTTGTTGATATTGATACCAACTTTAAAGCGGCAGATTATAAGCTTGATTTAAAGAAAATTGACGGCGGTGTTGATTTAACGGATTACCGCATGGGTATGCTGGATTATGGCAACGAAGCAAAGTGGGCTTATAATGCTGCAGCAAACTGGTCCTTTAGTGATATGTTGCCGGAACTGCCGGGCGTTGACCCGGTAAGCGGCAGTGGAGAACTCGGCGGCATTAAAACAGGCATTGATGATGTTGCCGGGAACACCAAGGCAATTAAGGATGCTATGGATATTGTCGATGAGGATTTAAAATTCTACCGAGATATGGCAGAACAGGAAGTAATAAACCGTTACACTACGGCGCGCGTGGATATTAAGGTTGAAAACCAGAATAATATCGCAAGCGATGTCGATGCCGACGGTATGATTACGCACCTAATAGACCAGCTTGGTGAAGCAATGGACGCAGGAGCGGAGGCGGTGCACGCATGAGTTATTATTTTTATCTTGGTGATTTTATGTTGCCCGTGCCGCCTCCGCGCATGGACATAAAAGTCAACAACAAAAACAAGACAATTAATCTTATTAATGAGGGCGAAATCAACATCATTAAAACGCCGGGGCTTAAAGAAATAAGTTTTGAAGCGTTGCTGCCGAACGCCAATTATCCTTTTGCGGATTATTCGCAGTCATTTTTGGGCAATGCTGTTTCGGCGTTTACCGGAAACTTATTTACTTATCAGCCGGCGGCAAATTTTTTGGAAGGCATGCAGGCGGCGAAATTAAACAAAACGCCGCTGCGGCTGATAATTACCCGCATGACTGCCAGCTTTGCAATGCTGTTTGATACAAACTTCCTTGTGACGGTCGAAGACTTCACAATGCGCGAGGACGCAAAAAATGCTTACGATGTTATCGTTCCGCTACGCTTAAAGGAATGGCGCGATTATGGCACAAAGGAAGTTGTTGTGACGACAGACGAAAACGGCAATCAGGTGGCGACCGTCAGCAAACCGAAGCAAACGGATAAAACCGTGGGCCGGGCGTGGACGGTCACGAAAGAAAAATCTGTATTTGAAGCAGTGAAACTTGCCAGCGGCGGAGGGCTGGATTGGCGCAGCGTTGCCAATCTGAACGGCATTTTAAATCCGTCTGCTGTGCAGCCGGGGCAGGTGTTGCGGCTTGAATAATGATTTGACTGTATTGGTGCATACTGCTGATAAGAAAATATACATGCCTGATGTGCTTGACGGTATGACGATTGAAACATTCCGCAAAGGACAGCCGGGCAAGCTGGCGTTTAAAGCTGTGCAGGATGACCTTCTGACGATTGCCGAAGGAAACATTGTGCAGGTTAAACGCGGCGATACCGGTATTTTTCAGGGCATTGTTTTTGGCAGAGCATTGGACAAGGATAACATTATATCAGTAACGGCTTATGACCAGTTGCGCTATCTAAAAAATAAGCATGTTTATAGTGCGGTAGGTAAAAAGGCATCGGAAATAATCCAGGAGCTTGCGGCAGATTTTCAGCTGCAAGTTGGTGAAATTGCGGACACGGAATATATTATTCCGCGCTTTCGCGCTGGTGATCAGACGCTGTTTGATATGATGCAGACTGCGCTTGATATTACTACGCAGGCACAGGAAAAGGTGTTTATACTCTATGATGATTACGGTAAATTGACCGTAAAAAACATGGAGGATATGCGGGTTGATATTTTAATCGACAGCGAAACGGCAGAAAATTTTGCATTCAAGTCCGATATTGATAAAGATACCTACAACCGCATTAAACTGTATTTTGATAATAAAGATACTGGACTGCGTGAAGTGTGGCAGGTAGAGGATACGGCAACGATGAGCCGCTGGGGTATTTTGCAGTTAACCGAATCCGTTAATCCGAAAAAGGCTACCAGTCTGCCGAATAAGGCGCAGGCGATGTTAAAAAGATATAACCGCGTGCGGCAATCGCTTTCCATCCGCAACGCGCTGGGTGACGACAGAGTACGCGGCGGTAGCAGCCTTTTTGTCGATTTATTGATTGACAAAAAGCATGTGCAGATGAAAATGCTGGTAGAAACGGCAAAGCATACTTATCGGAACAATGAGCATTTAATGGATTTAACACTGAAAGGCGGCGTGTTTGAATGAATGGCGAAATGTTATTGGGCCTTATTCAGCAGGCCGCTAAAAAAGTGATAGAATCCGGTAACTTAACTGATTACTGCATCGGCACGGTGGAAGGCGTAAATCCGCTTGTTATTCGCACGGAACAGCAGGAAACACTAACGGAAGATTTTTTGATACTGACTGATATGGTGCGCGACTATGATGTTGATGTCACAGTTAACCACACTACGCAAAATCGTAGCGGCGGTGGCGGCGACAGTGCTTTTGCCAGCCATAACCACCAGTATATCGGGCGCAAGCGTATTACTGTGCATAACAGATTAAACGTCGGCGAAGCTGTTATTTTGGTGCGGCAAGCTGGGGGGCAGGAATTTATCGTATTAAGCCGCGTTAATAACCACATCAATTTAAGCGGACAGTGGGGGTGATTGAATGGGCTTTTTACCGGCGGCAGCTGATAGCGTGCCGGACGTATCCACGGCAGCGCAGATGCCGTCTAAATCTTACAGAATGCTTATTGAAGATGAGCGTATTATTGGCAATATTGACCAGCTGGACGCTGTGGCGCAGGCCTGTTATAAAATACTGAACACTGAGCGTTATGTGCATGTAATTTACAGCTGGAACTACGGCGTAGAACTGCAAGAGTTATTCGGAAAGCCGATACCGTATGTATATTCGGAACTGCCGCGCCGTATCCGCGAAGCGCTGCTGAACGATGACCGCGTAGAATCCGTGACGGAATTTGATTTATCACACAACCGCGGCGATGTGCTTGCAAAATTTAAAGTAAATACCATTTATGGCAGCTTTGAAATGGAGAAAGGGGTGACGATTATCTGATGTTTGAATCCCAGACAGAAACGGTTATACTTAACCGAATGCTGGAAAAAGTACCGGCCAGTATGGATAAACGCGAAGGCAGCATAATTTTTGACGCATCTATGCCGGCGGCTATTGAATTTATGCTGCTTTATGCAACACTGGACTGGTTTTTGAAAAATACTTTCGGCGACACAGCCGAGCGAGAATATCTGATTGAAACAGCAAAAGAGCGCGGTTTATCCCCTTATCCGGCAACATACGCCGAAGGCAACGGCGCGTTTACGCCTGCCGATATTGTTGTGCCGGTCGGCAGCCGCTTTAGTTATGATGATGTGAACTACACCGTAATTGAAAGCAGTGCTGGTGCGGCGCGTTTGCGTTGTGAAACAGCTGGTACGGCGGGAAATAAACCTGCTGGTGCGCTTGTGCCTATTGCTTATATCGCAGGACTGAAAACAGCAACGTGGAACGGTGTTATTGTGCCGGGCGAGGACGAGGAAGACACAGAGGTATTCCGCGAGCGTTATCTGGCCAGTTTTAACAGTCAGGCATACGGCGGCAACATTGCCGACTACCGCGAAAAAGTTAACGCCATTGAAGGCGTTGGCGGCGTAAAGGTTTACCCGGTATGGAACGGCGGCGGCACGGTCAAGCTGGTATTTATGACCAGCGAATTTAAGCCGCCGGAACCTGATTTTGTTGACGAAGTGCAGACGCTTATCGACCCGACACAAAATCAGGGCTTGGGCATTGGCATTGCGCCAATCGGGCACACCGTTACCGTAGCCGGTGCCACTAACAGCGCGATTGCCATAGGGCTGAATGTTACTTTTGATGCCGGAAGCTTTGACGATTACAAGGCGGCAATAGAAAAGGTAATTGACGATTACTTTACGGAACTTAACAGTAAATGGCAATCTACGCAGCGCGTATCTGCCGAGGCGTTTGAAAATAACGGCATAATTGTGCGTATTAGCCAGATTGAGAGCCGGATACTGGATATTGAAGGTGTTACCGATATCCAACACACCAGCTTGAACGGACAAGAGGAAAACCTGACGCTTGACGTTGACGAACTGGCGACAAGGGGGCAGCTGACAAATGGAGGATAAACGCAGAACTGTAAAAGTAGAACGGTATTTCCCGAATGTGCTTGCTCCGGCGAAAGAATTTAAAATGCTGGCGCAGATGGAAGATGACGAATTTGCTGCGCTGTGGAATGAAGCATGGCAGTGGTTTTGCAACACGTTTGTAAATTACATCAATGTTGCCGGTGCTGAACGCTGGGAGGATATGCTGGGCATTATCGTGCCGCCTGGGTCTACTTTGGAAGACCGCAAGGCGGCTATTTTATTGCGTATCAACACGCAGCTGCCGTATACAATCCGCAAATTTCAGGAGCTTATAAACGCCGCTTATGGTGAAAATATGATAATAGCGTCAACAAATAAGCAATATGAACTTTGGTTTGATATTGATAATGCTGTAATATTGCGAATGAATGAATTGCGAATTTGGGCAAGGTCGATTATCCCCGCAAATTTGACTATTAAAATACAGCAGATGATGACCAGTAATATCCACGCTTATGCCGGTGGTAAGGTTAGTGTTATAAGAAAATTAAGATTGGAAACGGAGGAAGTATAATGGCACAATTTTCAGATATGATTATTGTAAATTCCGGGCTTGATATGATTGCTGAATCGCAGGCTGGCGGTAAATTGATTTTTACTAAAGCAAAGCTGGGCGATGGACAAGTCGGTGAAACGAACATTCAAACGTTGACCGATATTATATCGCCAAAATTGACAGTTAATTTATCGAACGTAACCAAAAAAGAAGCTGGGCATGTTGAAGTGCGGTTTACAGTTGATAACACAAACTTGAATGTAGGCTTTTTCGCCCGCGAGGTCGGCATTTATGCGAAAATTGGCGAGGACGGCACAGAAAAATTGTATGGTTACGCGAACGCAGGTAACTATACCGACTATCTGCCGGATAAAACAACGCCGATTGACGCGATGACGGTTGTTATTGACGTGGTTGTTGGCAACGCAAGCGAAATCGGTTTTGAAACTGATAAAACGCTTGTATATTTGACCCTTGCCGATATGGATGACCATAACGCTGATGTAGAAGCCCATACCGATAAAATTGCATCGCAGTCAGAAGCCGAAGCGCAGTCAAATCAAAATAACAAAAAGTTTATGACGCCGCTGCGCGTATACCAGGCGATAGTAGCCTACTTTACGCAGTTTTTAGCGGCGGCGGTATTTACCGGTATTGTAAAGGCAGTTGCCCCTGCTGCGGCAAGTAACGATAACAGCGTACCAACAACTTCGTGGGTGCGTACTTGCTTTGAAAGCATGGCAAAAACAGTTGCGGAAATTTTGGAAATCCAGTGGAAAGCCGAAGCGACAGGGTATCTTTTGCTGGGGCCATATTTGGGCAATCTAAAGATACTTTGGGGATTTGGACACCCTGGGGCAAATACTCTTAGCGTTCCATTATCCAGTAGTTTATTTGTCTGCATGGTATCTGATAGTACATCTTCGGCAACAACGGCTGATGGATATTTTTCCGTAAATGAAAGTTTATCTACCAAATCCGAAATTTATATTCTCGGTCCTGATACATGCCGTTATTTATTGTTGGGATGTTAAACTTTGGGGAAGTGCAACAGCAACAGCTAAAGCCGGTAAAGTTGTTGATTTACCATTATCAATAGACCAATTTTTTTATACAATCAACGCACAAATAATTGGCGCTTTACCGGCTCCAAGCAACGTGCCTGTAAAATCTACAACCGTTACCACATACGGCAACCTTAATTCTTTTGGAGTATGGTGTGTATCAAATAACCAAAGTATTGATTGCCAATTTTATTGGTTTGTTTTAGCCAAGTAAACTTTGGGGAAGTATTGCTAATAATGCAGAGCCAATATTAACTTGTATCTTACCTATTGCTTTTAGTAACACAAACTATGTACCGCTATGTTGTGATTGGGTAAATAATTCCGCTGCGCCTTATTCATTGAGTGTATCGATAGATTATGCCAATAAAACAGTAAATTCTTTTAAAGCTACAGCCCAAAATAAAAATCCTCGCGGCATTGGGTGGGTAGCTTTCGGCGTATAAACTTTGGGGAAGTGCTTTAATAACAGCAAACCAACATACTGTAAAAGTTACATTGCCAATATCTTTAAATAGTTATTGGGGGTTGTACCTTTTACATCGTTCAAATATCTATCCCGATGTTAAAGTAATGGCTGGTGGTTATAACAGTACATCTGAATTTTCGGCGGTTATAACCGATGACGCACAATGCAGATTTTATTGGCTTAGTTTGGGGTGTTAAACTTTGGGGATATAGCAATCAGCAAACAACAGGAACAGATGCGGCTTTAATTGTTCCGTTACCAGTTCCTTTGTCACGTGAATGTTTGCAAATATTAGCCACTGATTCTGGGAATGGCTGTTTGGTTTTTGGTGCAGCGTCTAATGCTATAGATAACGTGCAAATATGGTGTAAAGGAATAGAAGCCAATGGCTATTGGCCAGGTAATGCACGTTGGCTGCTTATTGGCATTTAAACTTTGGAGAAGAACGCAGTTATGTAATACAGAGTTTGAATGGCAATTACCAATAAGTACAATACTTGCTATTGTTGCAACCCCAATAGGCGGCAAGGAAAACAACGATGTTTATACTGTAAAACTAACAAATACCGCTAATAAAGGTTACATTGCTGGTTTTAACAATGACGCAGTGGCTAATGCACTTTACGCTAATGCAATAGTAATCTGCTTATAGACTTTGGGGAAAATCTGCTGAAATACAAACTGGCGGTGCAGGCGCATTTTATTTTCCTATTGAATTAACAAATGTTTGCTTGATAACTTTAACAGCACCGCAAGGTTTTTCAACTAACACTAACGGAGGTAATATCGTTAGTGGCAACACATCAACTATTGCGGCAGAATTATTTAATTGAGGGCCTATTACTGCTATGTGCAAGATAATAGTTATAGGAATTTAGACTTTGGGGAGCATTTGGTACAAGTCAACAGTATCTTGTTTATCCTATACCGTTGGATAGCAAGCCTTATATTTGTTTGTGTTCCGAACATAATTGCGAAGGTTGGGATACTGATAGTTGCGCTGTGACAGGTGCTAATGTGAATGCAGCTACCAATACGCAAATACTTATAAAAAGCCGTTGGTTAGAGTCTGGTACAGTGCGTGATGCAGTAAGTTCTTGTTGTTATTTAATAATAGGCGTTTAAATGCCTATATCAAGCCAATAGCATTGAATAGGATAACCGACTTGTTTAGCGTGTTCTCCTATAAAAATTACATTTGACAAAGATAATTGTTGTATGGAAAAACAAGTTAAGCCATACAAATCTATGGCAAAAGCAACAATGTTTATTTTTGTAAAATTCGTTGGCAAGGCTATTGTTTGCTGGCGTTGCTCGGTTGCAAATCTCGTATATCCCCAAAGTTTCTACTCGCAAACAATTAGATATTGTGCACGAAATGCACCTGAAATTTCTGCATAAAGTTTTACGCCTTCGCCAGTATACCCTATGCCATAACTTACACAAGCATCGGCGCAATCTGTTGCTTGACCAGAATAATATGTAGTAAAAGAAACAGGGACTGATACTATTACAGCTTTTACATTATTTAAATCTACGGCTCCCCAAAGTTTATGAGCCTACAGCAATAAAAAGCAAGCGATTATTATCACCGTTTACACCATTTATATTGTGACCGTAGACCATAAATCTACTTAAATCTGTTAAATAGACTTCGAGTGTAGCATTTGCCGAACCTATATCATTATCAGAATTAACAGCTACTGTACTAAAACAAATTTTTTTAAAATTTGTCGGATAATAAATATAGGATTGTTGTTCCGTAGTATAGGTACTACTTCCCCAAAGTATAAAAAATGAAAGGATGATAAAAATGTTTAAAAGTAAATATGCAAATTTACCGGAATGTATGTCAAAGTTTGACGAAAACGGTGTGCGCACCGAAACCCGTATCCGCATCGCGCATTACAAAACGCAGGAAGAAGTAGATGCGCTGGCGGCAGAAGGCTTTGTAGCGCATACGGACGCCGATTTTGACAAGTATTTAGGCAACAACACTGACGGCAAAACATACCGTTATGACGCCGACACGAACGCGCCGAAAGAATATGTACACGTTCCAACAGTTGCAGAGCTCTATCCAGCGAAAAAGGCTGAATTAAAAGCTGCACGTGATGCGGAAGAAGTTGCGCCATTGGAATATAATGGCAAAATGTTTGACTATGATATGAAATCCGTTATCAAACTTAATGAAGCCTATGATGATTTAAAGAAAAATGGTGGTACGCAGCCATGGATTTGTGCTGATAACACAACAACTATCTTAACGGTGGAAGATATTGACCAAATCAAGCACATTGGTAAGGTGCGCAGCAATGATTTACACTTAAAATATTTTAACCTTAAAACACAGGCAGAAGCGGCAGAAACCGTAGAAGAACTTAACGCTATAAACTGGTAAAAGCTGCTTGTACAGCAGATTTACATAGTTTTTTATACTACTTTTTAAAATAGTAACACTTAGTAACCCAGATAATACCTGTAAAAATGCTTTTATTTTTAGTGGACATTTATAAAAAGTAGTAACAAAGTAGTAACCTAAATTTTATCCATTTCACGGCGCAAATCGCGTATTTCGGCGTGCGTATAAACTTCATTTGTAAGTTTTTCGTCAACATGCCCTAAAATCTGCGTACGATAAAAACCGTCCATGCCTTTGCGCTTTGTTATTGTAGCAAGGGTATGGCGCGCTTCGTGCGGCGTATGGTATTGTACATTACATTCTTTCAGCGCATTATTCCAGCGGGTACGATAGCGCGAATATGACAGCGGTTTACCGTTATCATCGGCAATCAGATAACTGCCGGGCGTATGCTGGATAAAATACTCGTAATACTGTACTACATCTTTATGGATAGGTATGGCGCGGATACCTTTATCTGTTTTGGCTTTGTGAATTTTAAAATAGCGCTGGCCAAGTTTTACATCTGATTTTTTTAGTTTTAGAAGTTCGCTGATACGGCAGCCGTTATAAATCAGCATTATTACCGTCCACGCCCAGGGATTATTAGATTTTTTAAGGCGGTTTATCTGCCGGGTATTAAAGACAACCTTTTGCTTCACCGGCTTGTACGGGTCAAGCTCCATGTATGGGGTGATGTTATCCTTTGCTTCTATCACGCCATACTTTACAGCTGATTTATACATGTGCCGCAGGACGGTTTTAATCTTTTTCTGCGTTGGCTGGCCATCGCCTTTGTCCCGGACATCGCTTACAATGCTTTGCAGGTCAAAAGTGGTAATATCGGCAAAGGCACGGTTGTGTAGTTTAGCGCAGTGATTGTAGGCAGTCTGGTAGCTATCCTGCGTTTTGCCGTCTAAATGGCTGATGTATTCGCGCCGCGCTATGGCGTAAACATCGGCAAAGGTTAGCCCGGTAGGATTATATAATGCCGGATTATTACGGTTGCCAAGCAGCAGCGCAACGGCGTCTTCGCGTGTTGTGGCGGTGCCAATACTACGCTGGCGCTTTAAGGTTTTATCGTAGATTTTTGCTACAAACGGCTTCCGGCGGAATTTATCTTTTAATTCGACTACTGTGCCAAAGCCGTAGGTGTATTCGGGTTGGTCATTCTTTTTCATATTCTCACGCTCCTATGCTTATAGTATAGGAGTTTTTTATTTGTACAAAAAGGGGAGGTGGTTACTTTGATTGATTTTATCCTTGGCTACATTACCGGCATGGTAGTAACGTTTTTGGCAATAGCATTTTTTAAAGGCGCGGGAGGCACAAGATGAATAGTTTAATGACGATTATTGATGATGTTTTTGATTTTGCAAAAAATCTGGTGCCGACAGGCGCCGAACAGTGGCTGCTGGGAATTGGCGCAGCAATCGGTCTGGGGATATCAATCGCGGTGGGAGGCATGGATAAAATGATATATGCGTTAATCGCGCTGATGATTTTAGATTATGCCTCTGGTATCGTTGCCGCCTGCCGAACCGGGCAGTGGGACAGTAGCACCGGGTTTGTTGGTCTTGCCAAAAAGGCTGTAATTTTGGCGGTAGTCGCATTATGCAACACTGTTGATACCGCGATGGATACCCACACTTTACGCCAAATGGCGATTTGCGCCTACGCCTTAAACGAAGCTGGCAGTATCGTGGAAAATATCGACAGGGCGGGATGGGGTGAACACATCCCTGCGTTTATCCGCAATGCGCTGGCGCGCCTGCAAAGCAGCACAGAAAATAAAAGCGAGGAGGAAAAGTAAATGGCAAAAGTATTTATTAATCCGGGGCATTGCCCCGGCATCGACCCGGGCGCAATCAATAAACAAACCGGTATCAGCGAAGCTGAAATAGTGCTGGAAATTGGCTGTATGGTTGAAGCATATTTAAAAGCGGCAGGCTGCGAAGTCAAGTTATTGCAGTCTGATAACCTTGCCGGTGAGGGCTGCGGGGAAAATGTATGCGCAACAGCTAATGCATGGGGCGCAGATGTATTCTTATCGCTGCATTGTAATGCCTTTAACGGACAGGCACGCGGTACAGAAATCTTTACCAGCCGTGGCGAAACGAAAGCCGATAAACTTGCAACCTGTATTTTGCAGCAGATTATCAATACTTTTGGCGATGCACTTGCAGTAAGGTCTGATTGGTCAGACGGTGACATTGACAAAGAATCCGGTTTGATTGTATTACTGCATACTCAGATGCCGGCCGCGCTTTATGAAATGGTGTTTATTGACAATGACGCTGACCTGCAATTTTTACTTGCGCATAAAGATGATATGGCAAGAGCTATTGCTCGTGGCGTAACCGATTATCTTTCAGCGTAAAGGAGGTGACAATCATGCAGACTATTAAAAATATCGTAACCGATAAAAGCTTTTGGCTGGGCAGCGTAGTAGGCTTTGCCCTTGGCGCGCTGCACCATTACTTTGGTCTGTAACCGCTAAAAATCCGTCTGCACAGCTGGCGCGTGCGCTGATTTTTAACGGCGGCGCTTATACTTTTACGCGAAGCTGATAAAAACGGCGTACACGCCAAGTATGGCGGTGGTAGCAGTAAAGGGGGTAAAAAATGGAAAATGAGCAGAAAAAATCTGATAATCATAGTCGTATTTACATTATTATCGCTGCTGTGGTGCTTTGCGCCTGTGCTTATTGCTCGGTGCGCGGCTGCGGAGATAACGCCGGAACAGCAGAAGTACATCAGCGTACCGATGCAGCAATGGATGCGATTGAAAGAGAACATGCAGTTACTGGACGCGAACTTGATACTGTTGGAGCAGAACTTGACAGCGCAGGAACAGCGGTCGGCCGAACTGATGAATTTATTACAGCAAGCCAGGAACGAGTTAACCAAAACGCAGCAAGCATTGATGAATGCCAACGCATCGTTAGTGACTGCCGAAAAATCGTTACAGATTGCCAACGAATATACGCTGAAGCTGAGGAAGCAAATAGAAGCGGAACGGGAAGCGGCAGCGGAAGCTAAAGAACGTGCATACTGGAAAGGCTGGCTTAATGGTTTTTGCGTTGGCCTTGTAACTACCGGCATCGCAGTTATCACAAAATAATGCTTGACATTTATAACGTGTTTTTGTTAAAATATCGCTTGCGCACTCAAAAGGTGTTCGATTCAATAGAATCAGTCTCCTTAAAAATAGGCCCCGGCATCAATCTGATGCTGGGGTTTATTTTTGTTTTTATTGAAAATTTATTAATATTGTGTTACCCTAAAAATAATTCAAACATTATTTTTTTGGAAAAGTTAAGTTTGCGGCTTAACTACCCGGGTCGGTAACACTGAAAGTGTTATCGGCTTTTCCCATTTAATGTGTACTTGAAATTACAAACAATTTACTTTATAATAGTGGGAGCAACATGGGAGCAATAGGCAATTTTTTACTGCGGTATAATGCGGCTTTACCGGCTTTACTGTTTTTATGTAAAAATCTTGAAACCCCGCTTGTTGTGCTGATTAAAGGCTATTTTGCCACATACCTTTTAATCAGGGTGTCCCGCGTTCGAGTCGCGGGTGGATCACCATTTTTATTTTATAGCCAAAGCACTGTAATAAGTATTGCAGTGCTTTTTTATTTTCTTCCGCAGGCATAATAAGAACCCCCTTCGTTTTAACAGCGGAGGGGGTTATACTTGTGTAAGCGGATTCTTTATTCGTACTTATTTACTGCGGTTTATTTTAATTTGCTGTATTCTTCGTCGGTAACGGGTTCCAGCCATTCGTTGCTGCTGCCTTCAGCCGGTACTTCAATGGCAATGTGTGCAAACCAGCTGTCCGGTGCTGCGCCGTGCCAGTGTTTAACTTCGGGCGCAATGTTTACAACGTCGCCGGGTTTAAGTTCCTGCGCGGGTTTGCCCCATTCCTGGTAGTAGCCGCGCCCTGCGGTTACCAGTAAAATCTGCCCGCCTTTGTGGTGAATATGCCAGTTGTTGCGGCAGCCTGGTTCAAAGGTTACGTTGGCTGTGCCCACACGTTCTTTGGTCAGCGGGTTTAAATAGCTCTGGCCGATAAAATACTGCTGGTAAGTTACGTTCTTTTCGCCAAGCCCAAAAATGTTTTCTTTTGCAAATTCTTCAGGTATTGTTTGTTCCTGTGCCATAACGGCATTACCTCCCATAATCATAAATGCGCATAATGCTAATAAAAGTTTTTTAGTTTTCATATGCTTTGCTCCTCTTTCGTAAATTTCCGCCTTAGGGCGGATTTTTTTATTTGCGGAACGGGGAAACTTTTTTATTCTGCCGGTACAACGGCGTTAATGGCGCTGATGGCGTTGAGCGTGCGCGGATAGCCGATGTAAGGCAGCGCCACGGTAACGGCGTCAATTAAATCCTGACGGGTGTTGCCTACGCCAAGGTTGCCGTTAACATGTGCTTTGGCCTGCGGGTCGCAGCAGCCGAGCGTGATAATTGCGGTAAAGGTAATCAGCTCGCGCTGTTTTAAATCAAGCACTTTGCGGGTGTAGTAATCACCAAAGCAGTTGCCGCTGAGCCAGTTGTTAATGTGAGCCTGGTCGCCTTTGCCGGAATTTGCAAAACCGCGCATACGGTCGCCGAAAATGTCAACCTGCGTTTGTTCGCCTTTGGCAATGCGGTCGGCGTCGGTAGTTGTGCCCTGGTTTTCCAGCGGCAGTTTTACGCCTGTTTCTTCAAAAGCAATCTGCATTTCAATCAGCGCGGCCTTGCTGCGTGCAAAACCAACATAAGGCGTGCACTGGTAAAGGGTTTCGCGTATTTCTTCGGGCGTTGCCCCGGCATTTAACGCGCCTTTAACGTGAATGCCGATATCTTCCGGAGTATTGTTGGCAGTTAAAACCACCAGCGTCAGCAGCTCTTTTTGCGCCAAAGGCATTTTTACCTGATTGTTTACATCGCTGTAAATAAATTTCTGCATAATCTCGCCAAGTTCCGGCGCACCTTTAATGCTGCACGGATTTTCCGTACCGTAAAGGGCTTTAACGGTGGCGGAGCTTTCTTCCATTCTGTCCTGTGCCATAGCGGCATTACCTCCTATAAGCATGCAAGCGCAAAGCGCAAGCAAAATTCTGGCTGTTTTTTTCATAATAATCCCTGCCTTTTTAGCCTGCCCTGGGCAGGATTTTGTTTTTACGCCTTTATTATAAAAGTTGAAGACGGCTCTAAGTCAAGGGCTGTTGAAAAATGTTCATAAAAATTTCTTATAAATAGCATTAAAAATACAATTTGTTTTGAGTTTACTCTGTTATATATGATAGTAAATAACTAAAAAACATGCTTTATGCGGCAAGGCATGGCTTTGTAGCAAAAATAAGAAAAGTTTTTGAAAAATTTGCGTAACGGCTTGACTGAAAGTAAAGTCAAAACTTTACAATAAAAATACAGTTCCTGAGAGAGGAGGGGCGGCTTATGCTGCTGAGGCAGATTAAATATTTTGTAACCGTAGTGGACACCGGCAGCTTTACAGAAGCGGCCGAAGAATGTTTTATATCGCAGTCGGCAATATCGCAGCAGATATTATCGCTGGAAAAAGAACTGGGGGTACAGCTTTTGGTGCGCAGCACGCGCCGCTTTACGCTGACTGAACCCGGAAAATACCTGTACAGCCACGGCAAAAAACTGCTTGGCGAAACTGAAAAACTTAAAAACGGCACTATTGCCGCAGCTGCCGGGCAGGAAGGCAGCCTGAAAGTGTGTTACCTTAACAGCTTTGCCGATGCCCGTTTGTATAAGGCGGTAAGCATGTTTAAACAGCAAAACGCAGGCGTGCGCCTGAATGTAAGCGGGGGAACGCATGACGAAATTGCCGCGCTTCTGCGCGACGGCAAAACGGATATAGCCTTTAACCTGCAAAGGCATGTTGTATCGGAAGAATACGAAATGCTGCCGGTAGTATCGCTGCCGTGCTTTATTGAAGTATCTTCCGTATATGGCGGCTTTGAAGGCGTCTGCGCCGAGCTGAAAGATTTGGAGCAAATTCCCTGCATTCTGGTAGCGGATGAAAAACAGCGTGAAACGGAAAAGGATTTTTATACGCAGGTGCTGGGCTTTGAAGGCAGTTTTGTTTTTGCGCGCAGCGTAGAAGAAGCGCGCATTATGGCAGCGGCAGGCAACGGCTTTTTGTTTGGCGGCAGTGCCGCAACCGATACCAAGCCCAGCGAGGGCATCCGCATTTTGGCGCTGTACCAGGGCGGCAAGCAGGCACAGATAAAATATTACCTCTTTTGGAAAAAGGCTAACGCCAATAATTACATTAAAGACTTTGCAAACGTAATTCTGGAAGCCTTCCGCCCGCAGAAAAACGCCGGCGATTGATAAGCACTGCTAATAACTGGCATTAATTATTGAAATTGCAGATTAAACTGGCCGTTTATATAATAAAGCTGTGAAGAAAGACTGGCCGGTCAGGCCGGTTGTTGCTTTGCCCGGGAAAAGAAGGTTGGGAACATGAGATTTTTCTCCATCCCTTTTGGCAGTTTTAGCCGGAGTTTTTCACTGTTCCGTATTGCAAGTACGCCTTCTTTTTTTAAGGCTTTGCCAATTCCTCAGGGGCAAAGCCTTGGCTTAGTTATATTGCGCAAAAGGCACAGGTTAAAGGCAGGCGGCAAAACAGGTAGAGGAAACCAGGAGACTCGCACCGTAAGTTTTGGCAAAAGCCGGTAATTTGTACCTCCGCGCTTTATAAAATATAAAGTGTTTTTCTAAAAGGAGGAAAACAAAATGAAAAAATCCTTAGTATTAGCAATGGCTATGGCTCTCGGCGTAACTGCATCCGCATATGCAGCTAACCCGTTCAGCGATGTACCGGCCGGCCACTGGGCTTATGATGCTGTTAACAAACTGGCAGCAGAAGGCGTTGTAGACGGTTATCCCGACGGCACCTACGGCGGAGATAAACTGATGACCCGCTATGAAATGGCTCAGATTGTAGCAAAAGCAATGGCAAAAGGCGCTAATGTTGATAAATTAGCTGCTGAATTTGCTGACGAACTCGACAGCCTCGGCGTTCGCGTTGCTAACCTCGAGAAAAAATCTGACAACGTAAAAATCACCGGTCAGATTCGTGCAAGCTATCGTTCCGGCGATAACAGTGCTCACGAAAGCTACCTGCGTACCCGTCTGTTCCTGAACGGCCAGATTAACGAAGATTGGACTTATACCGGACGTTTCCAGAACAGACAGTATTTCGATAACGAATCCGGCGATGACAATCTTGAACTGAACTGGGCTTATGTTTCCGGTCCTATCGGCGGTGTTAAAGTTGAAGCCGGCCGTCAGGACTTTGTTAAAGCTGATGTAATGGATACCCGCGGCGACGGCGTAAAACTTTCTTATGGTAAAGATGTTAAAGTATTTGGTTGGGCATTTAAAGCGGCAAGCAGCGGCTGGGCTAACAGCAATTCTTTCTATGTAGATGCTGATCATGATAATGCAATGGATGCTAATGAAGCACTCCTTGAAGATAATGACCGCATTTATGTAGCAGGTGTTGAAGCAGGTATTGGTGTTGTTGACGCAGCAGTTCGTTACTATAAAGCTGATAACTGGCGTGACAATCAGATTTGGGAAGCTTCTGTAGCGGGCGAAATCGCTAAAGATTTGACCTTGAAAGGCAGCTATTTCTTCGGTGACAGCGATAATGCTGTTGTTGATGGTGATGACAGTGGTTACCTCGTAGGTTTGTCCTACCGCGGAGCTAAAGCATCTCAGCCCGGCAGCTGGGGCGTATATGCTAACTACAGTGACCGTCCGATGTCTACCTTCCTTGAACCTACCCTGTTTGCAGGCGGCTATGGCGTATTCCCGTCTGATATGATTGATGGCGATGGTTATCAGGGATTCGATGCAGGCGCTAACGTAACCCTTGCCAAGAACATTGTAGCAGGCGTTAAATACGTAGACGTTGAATCCCGTGAAGGCAATACCGATGATCAGACCATCTGGTCCGAAGTAATCTTCACTTTCTAATTTAAAACTTCAGTTCTTCTAACACATAACCCTTTGAGGACGGCTTTTTGCCGTCCTCTTTTTTATTAATTACAGTGCGGAATAGCTGTTAAAAATATTGGCGTACTCCCTTTTTTGCTGCTTTGGGCAGACGGTAAAGCCTGCCTTATAAATTTGAAAATATTAAAAACTTATTGCCTTAAAGCTTGACTTGGAAACGGCTCCAGCGGGTATAATTTAGGCAAATCAAATTTATTGTATGCCGTTATGGCTTAAAGGGGGCATTGATATGGACAGGCTTTCACGCAAAGACTTTTTAAAACTGGCAGGTTTTACGGTTTTGGGGCTGGCGGGCTGCAAGTTTGGCGATGCGGCCACGCAGGCAGCGGCAAGTGCCGGGCAGCCGGTTAATGCTGCGGCAGGCAGTGCGGTAGCAAACGGAGTGAGCCGTGCCAAAGTATATTTTACGGATAAAATAAACGAAGACAGCATGGTAAAGCTGTATAAACTAATCAACAGCGATATTTACGGCAAAGTAGCGCTTAAAATACACACCGGCGAGCAGGGCGGTAAAAACTTCCTGCCGCGCAGTTTTGTTAAAGCCGTGCAGGAACAGATTCCCGGCAGCGTGATTGTTGAAACCAACACTGCCTATGGCGGCGAGCGCAGCACTACGGCGCGCCACCGCGAAACCATTATGGCCAACGGCTGGGATTTTTGCCCGGTGGATATTATGGACGAGCACGGCGCGGTAATGCTGCCGGTGCGCGGGGGCAAGCACTTTACGGAAATGTCCGTAGGCAAAAGCCTTGTGGATTACGACAGCATGGTAGTGCTGACGCATTTTAAAGGGCACAGCATGGGCGGCTACGGCGGTTCGCTTAAAAACATTGCCATTGGCTGCGCCGACGGTGAGGTTGGCAAAATAATGCAGCACGGCAGGGGCTTTAGTGTGCGCAACGCCGCTTTTATGGAAAACATGGTTGAAGCCGGCAAAGCCGTAACGGATTTTTTCGGCAAACATATTGTTTACATTAACGTTATGCGCCGTATGTTCGTAGACTGCGACTGCGCCGGTGCGCGCGCGGCGGAACCCACTATCGGCGATATCGGCATTCTCGCTTCAACGGATATTCTGGCGATTGACCAGGCCAGCGTTGACCTTGTTTACAACAAACCGGGCGGCGATAACAAAGACTTGATTGAACGCATTGAAAGCCGTGAAGGCCTGCGCCAGTTAAGCTATATGCGCGAACTGAAAATGGGCAACCCCAATTATGAACTGATAAATGTGTGAAACTTTTTAAAACAGCTCTTTTTGTACAGAATGGCACAGTTTCTGCCGTTGACTGCAAGTGCACTTTAACACCTATAATGAAAGTATAAGGTATGCTGATGCTTTTATTATATGGTTTGTTAAAGGGGGTCGTATCAATGGATAAACTGACAAGAAGGGATTTTTTAAAACTTGCCGGTACGGCGGCAATCAGCGCGGCGGCATTCAGCCTGCCTGATTTTGGCAGGGCTTATGCGCAGGCGCCGGTTATTGGCAGCAGGCAGCTTAAAGCACCGCTGGCGGCCGGCAGCAGCGCCAAGGTGTACTTTACCCGCCATATTGATGCGGAGCACATGGTTAAGCTGTACGAGCTTATTAACAGCGAAATTTACGGCAAGGTGGCAGTTAAGGTACACACCGGCGAAATCGGCGGGCAGAACTTTCTGCCGCGCGAATTTGTAAAAGCCGTGCAGCAGCGCATACACGACAGCAACATTGTCGAAACAAATACTTTATATAAACGCGGGCGGCATACTACGGAGCTGCACCGCAAAACCATCGCAGCCAACGGCTGGAATTTCTGCCCGGTGGATATTATGGACGAGCATGGCGCGGTAATGCTGCCGGTGCGCGGCGGCAAACATTTTAAGGAAATGTCCGTAGGCAAAAGCCTTGTGGATTATGACAGCATGATAGTGCTGACGCATTTTAAAGGCCACGCTGCCGGAGGTTTTGGCGGTTCGCTAAAAAATATCGCCATTGGCTGCGCCGATGCCAAAGTAGGCAAGGCCATGCAGCACAATGCCGATTTTTCCATCCGCGGGGCGCATTTTATGGAGCACATGGCGGAGGCAGGCAAAGCCGTAACGGACTTTTTTGGCAAACGCATTGCCTATATTAATGTGCTTAACAGAATGTCCGTTTATGAACTTATCAGCATAGATTGAGGCGCTTTGTATAGTATAAGTAAAACGAAGGTTAGCCCAAGATTAAATTTTAAATAAGGCTTGACTTAGAGCTGACTGCAAGTGTTACTATATATGTAGCAAAGCATAAAACTTATAATAAAGCAGCTGCAAGGAGGAATTATTATGTTTGGTTTAGGCTTACCCGAACTTTTGCTTATTTTGGTTATCGGTCTTATTTTCTTTGGCCCCGGCAAACTGCCGGAAATCGGTTCTGCCCTTGGCAAGAGCATGAAAGAGTTTAAACAGGCTGTAAACAGCACTGAAACGGAAATTAAAAAAGCCGGTGAAATTACCGAAAGCGCAGAAACCAAAGAAGCTGTGCCTGCCGGAACGGAAGCTGCGCAGGCAGAAGCTAAAAAATGACGGCGCAAGCTATGGATAATGGCCGTCCGTTAGATAACAATGATGAGGCAATGACCTTAACGGAACACCTGGGCGAGCTGCGGCGCAGAATTCTGCACAGCCTAGCGGCGCTTGCTGCCGGTACGCTGGTAAGCAGCTTTTATATTGATGAAATTGTGGCAGTGCTGACGGCGCCTGCCACCAATTTATATTATATGCGCCCGGCGGAAGCGTTTTTTATTTATATTAAAATTGCGCTTGCCTGCGGCGTGCTGCTTGCCGCTCCGGTTTTGTTCTATGAGCTGTGGGCGTTTCTGGTGCCGGCCCTAACCGGCAGGGAACGTTCGGCGCTGATGCTGTTTGTGCCGTCGTCGGTGCTTTTGTTCTGGGCGGGCATTGCTTTTGCATACTTTTTTGTATTTCCGCAGGGGCTGCACTTTTTTACAACCTTTGCAGGCGGCAATATTGCACCGATGCTTTCGATAGAAAGCTATCTGGACTTTTTCCTGATGCTGGTTGTGCCTTTCGGCTTTATTTTTAACCTGCCCATGGTGCTTATTGTGCTGGCGCAGATGGGTGTGGTAACTTCTGCTTTGCTGAAGCGCGGGCGTCGCTATATGGTGGTTGCTTCGTTTATTTTAGCGGCAATTATCACGCCGACGCCTGATGTGGTAACGCAGACACTTCTGGCAGTGCCGATGATTTTATTGTATGAAGGCAGCAGGGTATTTATTAAACTTGTGCTGCGCAAATAATATAAAATAAAAATCTTCTTCCTTTTCTGGAAGAAGATTTTTTTATGCACCGTTAAAAGTGCAGGTTTAACTTTTTATGGGGTTTTACAGGTTCAGGCCTGCCAGCCATTTTTCGGTAGCTGCGGTATCGTCCGGGTAAGCGCGGATGCCTTCAATAACATTTGCGCCTTTAAACCATTTGTTAATGTCCGGCGTGCTTTCGCTGATGGGGCTGCCGCCGCTGGTGCAGAAGGTGATAACGGTTTTGCCGCTGAAGTCATAGCCATCGGCAAAGGTTGCTACTGCCATCGGCGCGGTGTACCACCAGATGGGGTAACCTACAAAAACAACGTCGTACTGGGCCATGTTTTCCACTTTGTTTTTCAATGCAGGGCGGGCGTTGTCGGCTTTTTCCTGCTTTGCCAGTTCCGTTGTTTCGCGGTAAACGGAAGGATACGGGGCTGCGGTTTCGATTTTGAAAATATCGGCGCCGGTTTTGCTCTGGATAAGCTGTGCTACTTTTTCGGTGTTGCCGGTATGGCTGAAGTAGGCTACGAGGATTTTTTTACTGCCGTCAGCTGCCGGTGCCGCCGTTTCCGTTTTGGCAGCGGGCGCAGGCGTGGATTGTTCTGCTGCTCCGCCGCAGGCGGTTATGCCCAAAGCAAGTACGGCCATCATCAAAGCACAAAGAAATTTTTTCATATTCATCTCTCCTTTAAATTTTTTATTTAAGGCTGAACGGATTGTGGTTTTCCGTCAGCGGTTAAACTTTTACGGCGGCGCTTAAAATATACGCTGCCGCAGAGCCAGGCTGCCAGCGCAAAGCCGCCCAGGCATGTGCCGCCGCAGCTGCCGCAGATACCCGTGCAGCCTCCGGCAGCGCCGCTTGCAGCGGTTCCAAACGGTATACCGGCACCAACGGCTAAATTTAAAAGTTTATCTTTTGGTGTTGTTAAAACATTCTTTTTCATAATCTGCCGCCTCCTGTTGTAATGGCTTTTACGGGGCAGTTATGCTGGCATACGCCGCATTTTATGCACAGGCTTACGTCATTTTTAATGCTGCCGTTTTTAAGGCTCATGGCACGCATGGGGCAGTTTTTAACGCAAAGGCGGCATTTTACGCATTTTTCGCTGTTAACCTGTATTTTGGAGGCTATGCCCAGTTTGCTGCCGATGATGAAAAACAGGCTCTGCATTGCTCCCTGCGGGCACATAAAGCGGCAGTAGCCGCGCCCGCCTTTGGTAAACAGCCCAAACAGCACCAGATATAAAAAGCCTGTTGCGGCAAGCGGCACGGTAAACGAAATGGCCGCGCCGAAAAGGACGCTTACAAGGCTGTCGAACAGATAAAAATTGCAGTAGGCGCAGGGGTAAAAGCCGTACCACAGCGGCAGCAGCATATAGCCAAGCAGCATGCCGAAGCGGATATAAGGCACCGGCACATATTTTTCCCATTCAATCTGCCAGCGTTCCGGCACCAGATGGCTGAGGCTTTCGGCAAAATAACCGGCCACGCACAGCCTGCCGCAGAAAAACGGGCCGAACAGCAGGCACAGCAGCCAGAAAAGCAAAGTTGATACCAGCATTAAATTGTTGAGCTCGAAAAATCCGCCGGTAAAAATTTCTGCCGTGGGTATGCGCGGGCAGAAAGCGTGCGGCAAAAACGCCGGCTGCACGTTTAAAATGTTTTCCAAAAAGCGGCGGTACAGTTCAAACGGGGCGTATAAAAGGGCAAAGCCCAGTAAATAGCCCGCTGCCCGCTGAGCCGTAAAAGAAAGGTGTGAAGGATTGCTGTTGTTCTGCATAATTTTTCCCTGCCTTTAGTTTAACAGTTGAAGTACGCTTTAAGTCAATAGCAAAAGCACCGGCATAATGCTCCCGGTGCTTTTATTATAATGTAGGCAAAGGCAAAAATTCCAATGCTTATCTTTGAGATTGGTTCATGCTTAAAAAGCATTTTGCATGGCTGATGAATTTTTCAGCGGCAGGGCTGCCGGGGGCATAACGCTTCCAGGCAAGCAGCGTGCCGAAGCTGAGTTCAGGTTCCAGCGGGCGGAAGGTAACGCGCGTTCCGTCCAGCGCGAGGACGGGGTTTTCCAGCGTCAGCTGATAAGCAAGGCCGCTTGTTACCATTAAAATGGCGTTGGCGGCAAGGTCAGTGGTAAACACTATGTTTAAATTCCTGAGCTTTCGGCCAATCCAGTTGTTAAGTTCGTTGTTAATGGTGGCGCGGCGGCCGGTAATAAGCGGCAGGCCTGTTAAATCACGGGCGGTAATGCTTTTTTTTGCGGCCAGCGCGCAGCCGGCTGGCATAATTACGCCCCAGCGTTCTTTTACCGGCAGGCGGAGAAAATCATATTTTTCAATGCTTACGGGCTCCAGCAGCAGGGCAATGTCAATCAGCCCCTGCTCAAGCTGTTCTTTCAGCCGGTCGGAATTGCCGGTATGCAGATTGAATTTTACTTTCGGGTAAAGGGCTTTAAAGTCTTTTATAATCTGCGCCAGCAGGTTAACGGAATTTAGTTCGCCGCAGCCTATGGAAATAGTGCCTTCCACAAGCGCGTCCTGCTGCAGAAGTTCTTTTTCGGTTTTGTCCACCAGCGATAAAATTTCTTCCGCACGGCGGCGCAGCAGCATGCCTTCGGGCGTCAGCGTAATTTTGCGCTTGCCGCGGATAAACAGCGTTACGCCTGTTTCTTCTTCAAGCTGCACCAGCTGGCGGCTGAGCGTCGGCTGGGTAATGTGCAGCACTTCGGCGGCGCGGGTAATGTTTTCTTCGTGGGCAACGGTTAAAAAATAACGTAAAAGCCTTGTTTCCATGGCGTTCCCTCCTGTAAACCCTGTATATTTATTATAAAATAGCGCAGCCTGCGCCTGCAAGCAAATTATGTTTATCAGGCATGGTAAATCATGAAATACAAGTATTGGACGCAGCTTTAAGGTGAGTTTTATAATTAAAGCAACAAAAAACTAATGCAGGCAGGCGGGTGATGATAATGAATAAAAAACCGGTTAATATAGATGAGCAGCGCACGGAGGCACTGGCTGCATCGTTAAGCAGCACCGGGCTTGATGCCTTCAGCATCAGCCGTTTTTTAAAGCTGCTGGCAGAGGGCGGCTCGGCCGGGCCGATAAAAATTCTGCGCAGGCACCGCCTGGACCTTCTGGAAGAAATACACAGCAAACAAAAATCGCTGGATTTGATAGACTATATTATTTATAAAATCCGTCAGGGAACATTGTAAGGAGGGGCTGAAAATGACTATTAAAGAGATTGCCGCAAGAACCGGCGTATCGGCAGACACATTAAGATATTACGAACGCATGGGCATTATACCCGCCGTACCGCGCACCAGCGGCGGTGTGCGCAATTATGACGAAAATTTTGTGGAATGGGTTGCTTTCATTCAGACTTTAAAAGGCGCGGGCATGTCGCTTGAGGCCATTGCCGATTATATAAACCTTGCCAAGCTGGGCGAACAGACCTGCCAGCAGCGCAAAAAAATACTGGCGCAGGCGCGTGATGTGCTGCTGCAAAAAATTGAGGCTTTGCAGAACATGGCACGCCTGGCCGATTATCAGCTGATGAGCTATGAGACGGTTTTGCGCCCGCGTACCGACAGCCTTGTAGGGGCTTTTACAAGCGCTTGAAATTTTGCTTGACATGGACTGAACTTCAAGTAGTAGGATATAACTGACAGTAAAATTATGGCTAAAGGAGCGAATGCAAAATGAAAAAAATGACAAGACGCGACTTTTTAAAAGCAGCCGGAACTGCCGCTGTCGGTGTTGCGGCGTATAATCTTGAGGGGGTAAGAAACGTGTTTGCAGCAGGCGAAGGAAGCGTAAAGGTTTCCGCAAACGGAGGCGCAGGCAGCCGTGCCAAAGTATATTTCAGCAAAAACATCAACGCTGATACTCTTATTAAACTTTATGATATGATTAACGAAGGTATTTACGGCAAAGTGGCAATTAAACTGCATACCGGCGAACCGCACGGCCCCAATATTCTGCCGCGCGAAATGGTAAAGGCTTTTCAGGCTCATGTGCCCAACAGCAACATTGTTGAAACCAATGCTTTATATGCAGGCGGGCGCGATAATACCGAAAAGCACCGTGCTACCATTGCCCTTAACGGCTGGGATTTCTGCCCGGTTGATATTATGGACGAAGAAGGCACCGTTATGCTGCCGGTACGCGGGGGCAAGCACTTTAAAGAAATTTCCATGGGCGGGCATATCGTTAATTACGATTCCATGATTGTATTAACCCATTTTAAAGGCCACGCCATGGGCGGCTACGGCGGAAGCATGAAGAACATTGCCATTGGCTGCGCCGACGGCAAAATAGGCAAAGCAATGGTACACGGCGTTTACGGCCAGCCGCTGCCGGAGGACTGGAACGCATGGCCTGCCAAAGAAATGCTGATGGAAAACATGGCTGAATCCGCCAAGGCAACCATTGATTATTTCGGCAAGCATATTGTGTTTATTAACGTAATGCGCCGCATGTCCGTAGACTGCGACTGCGCAGGCGTTGCAGCAGCAGAGCCGACCATTCCGGATATCGGAATTCTGGCATCTACCGACCTTCTGGCGATTGACCAGGCCAGCATTGACCTTGTTTACGCCCAGCCGGAAAAAGACCGCCACGATTTGGTTGAGCGCATTGAAAGCCGCCACGGGCTGCATCAGCTTGTTGCCATGCGCGAACTGAAAATGGGCAACCCGCAGTACGAACTTATCAGCATTGACTGATGAACAGCGGTTTATAACATCATAGTTTAAAGATAAAAATACCCCAAAGGCATAATGCTTTTGGGGTATTAATGTTTTGGGTGTAATTTTGTTAAAAAGCGGTTTCTGCGGCAGGGGTGATGCTGCTTTTTACAGCTGCGGCACGTTCCTGTTCGTTTTTGTATTTATTTACGTTAAGCGCGCGCACGGCGTTTAAAATAGCGATGACGGATACGCCGACATCGGCGAAAACCGCTGCCCACATGGAAGCGTAACCCAGCGCGCCCAGTGCCAGCACGGCAATTTTAATGCCAATGGCAAAGATGATGTTCTGGCGCACAATGCCCAGAGTTTTGCGGGCGATTTTGATGGCGGAAGCGATTTTGGAAGGTTCGTCCGTCATCAGCACAATGTCTGCTGCCTCAATGGCGGCGTCGCTGCCTAAAGCGCCCATGGCGATGCCAACATCGGCGCGTGCCAGTACCGGCGCATCGTTAATGCCGTCGCCCACAAAGGCAAGCTTGCCGCGGTTGCTGCGTTTGTGCAGTGCTTCCAGCAGGCGTTCAACGTGTTCAACCTTATCCGCGGGCAAAAGCTGGGTAAAGGCGCGGTCCAGCCCAAGGCGTTTGGCAATTTTCTGCCCCACGGCGTCGCTGTCGCCCGTCAGCATTACGGTTTCACGCACACCGCAGGTTTTAAGCATTTTAATGGCGGCGGCAGCGTCGGATTTTACTTCGTCCTCGATTAAAATATAACCGGCAAATTTACCGTCAACGGCGGCGTAAATAACCGTGCCTGCTTCGGTGCAGGGTGTGTAGCTGATTTTTTCGCGCTGCATAAGTTTACCGTTGCCGCACAGTACGGTTTGCCCGCCTATAACGGCGCGCACGCCGTGGCCTGCAATTTCTTCTATATTTTTAACCATGCCGTGCTTAATATCCTTGCCGTAAGCGCGCTTAATGGAAAGGGAAATGGGATGGTTGGAATAATCCTCCGCATAAGCGGCAAGTTCCAGCAGCTTTGCTTTAGTCATGCCAACCGGCTTAATGGAAGTAACGGCAAAGGAACCTTTGGTTAAGGTGCCGGTTTTATCAAAAACAACGGTTTCGGTATCGGCAAGCGCCTCTAAATAATTGCTGCCCTTAACCAGCACGCCGCATTTGGAAGCGCCGCCAATGCCGCCGAAGAAACTGAGCGGAATGGAGATAACCAAGGCGCACGGGCAGCTGATAACGAGAAAGGTCAGCGCGCGGTAAATCCAGCCGGAGAACGGCTCGTTTAAAACATAGGGCGGAATGGTAGCCAGCAGCAGCGCCGCAAAAACAACAATCGGTGTGTAAAACTTGGCAAAGCGGGTGATAAAGTTTTCGCTGCGGGCTTTTTTCTCGCTGCTGTTTTCCACCAAATCCAAAATTTTAGCGACGGTCGATTCGCCAAACTCTTTGGTTGTTTTAATTTTTAAAATGCCGGTTTGGTTAATGCAGCCGCTGATGACCTCCATGCCTGCTTCCACCTCGCGCGGCAGTGATTCGCCTGTAAGGGCGGAGGTATCAAGCGCGCTGCGCCCGCTGATTATTTCGCCGTCGATAGGCACGCGCTCGCCCGGTTTAACGGTAATAATTTCGCCGACAGCAACTTCGTCCGGGTCAACCTGCACCAGTTCGCCGTTACGTTCTACGTTGGCGTAGTCCGGACGGATATCCATCAGCGCGGTTATGGACTGGCGTGAGCGCGAAACGGCATAGCTCTGGAACCATTCGCCAATCTGGTAAAACAGCATAACGGCAACTCCTTCGGAATAATCGCCCAGCGCGAAAGCACCGGCGGTGGCAACGGTCATTAAAAAGTTTTCGTCAAACGCTTCGCCCTGACGGATATTGCAAAAGGCCTTCCAGATAATATCCCAGCCGATAATAATATAGCTTATGCCGAACAAAGCGAATATAATATAGGCAGGAACTTTTGCAAACAGCGGCAGCAGCATACCGGCGGCAAACAAAACAGCGGCGTCGGTAATGCGCTGCAAAAGCTTTTTCTGTTTTTTGGTCATATTAAAATCTCCTTACAAAAAGACTGCAATAAAATGCACTTTTGTTTTATTGCAGCCTGACTAATGTATTTAAATAAATGTTATAACTCCAGCGTTTCACCGTCTGCCGGAATATAAAAATCTTTGTTAAGTTTATTGTCGGTGATAAATGAGCGCAGGCCGTCACGGCTTAAGGTTGCGTGCCCAACGGCATCCATATGGGTGGCAATTACTGCGGCATTGGGGGCATAGCCGCGCAGTGCGGCAATATCTTCCGTACCCATAATAATCGGTCCGCTGTGTATAAGCTGTGCCGCCGCGGCGTTGACGATAATAATTTCCGGGGCAAATTTATCAACGGCATTTTTTACAAAATCACACCAAATGGTATCGCCTGCAAGATAAACGGTTTTTTCGCCGGCGGCTTTAAACACAACGCCCATAGCGTCGGGACGGAAACCGAATTTTTTATAATAAGGCATTGTTGTATCCGGTTTGCCGTGGATACATCCGGTTTTATAAAGTGTTATGCCGTTAAAAACAATGCCTGTTTCTTTTAAAACTTCCACATCCGTAAAGCCAAATTTACGCATAAAGTTTTCGTCATATACGTCCTGAACAAAAATTTTTATGTCTTTTGGCAGGGCTTTGGCTGCAAATTCATCTATGTGGTCGATATGCGAATGTGTTACAATAACAGCATTAAGGTTTCTGGTTATTTCATCTTCAGGCATTGGCAGCTCAACAAGCGGCCAGCGTTTATCGGGTGTAAAGCATTCGGGGATGGGGTCAAAATAATCTTTGGGCGCAAACAGCGGGTCAATCAAAAATCTGCTGCCTGCGTAAGTAATAATTGCCGTTGCGTTTCTAATCTGCTGAAAATTCATAGTATAACTCCTTACGCTTTAACAGTAACGTCGGGCTCGATTTTGTTGATGAGTTTAACAGCTTCGTCAAGCACCTGTGCAAATTTGTCATCCGGTGCTTCCAGTGTCATTTTTTGTGCCATAAAGCTAACGCTGGCATTGGTTACGCCGTCGATTTTTTTAACGGCGTCTTCAATTTTGGCGGCGCAATTGGCGCAGTCAAGGTCAATAAGTTTAACAGATTTTTTCATAGCGGAACACTCCTTAAATTTATATTGTTTATAATTTCATATTTGAGCAACTGCTCATGTATTTATTATAAATAAACGCCTGTCAGCCGCAAGGCTTTTACAGGCAGATTGTTCCGTTTGGGACAGGAAAAAATCTTTTTGGGACTAAAAGGCGGTGTTGGTGATGAATTATATAAAAGATAACGGTATTATGGAAAAACTGACGTTTTGGAAGTTTGGCGGCAAAAGCAGCAGCGCTGAAAAATACCTGTTTGAAAATGAAAACGGCAGCGGGCAGATGCTGCTTTACAATGTGCTGCCGGGGCTTAAGCTGGCAGTGACCGAATTAAACGGCAGCACCATGAATTTTTATCATCCTGCCGTCAGCGGCGTTATGCAGGTTAATTACTGCCTGAACGGGCGTATGGGCTGGATAATGCAGGGCGGCAGAAGCATTTATCTTGGCCAGGGTGATGTATCGTTTCATATGATGGACTGCTGCACCGTATCGGGCATAACCTTGCCTTTGGGGCATTACAGCGGTATTGCACTGTTTGTGAATTTAAATATGGCTGCGCAGCCTTTTGCTGAAACGTTAAACCTTTCGGAGGGGAATTTACCTGCCTGGGCAGAAAAATTTTGCCGCGGCGGCGAAGTTACGGTTTGGCCGGGTGCTGCGGAAATTGCAGATATGTTTGCGCTTTTGCCGCGTGTAAAAAGTGAATACCGGCAGGCGTATTTTAAACTGAAAGCGCAGGAAATACTTTTATTTTTGGCTGTGTACGGTGTTCCGCATCTAAAAACGGCCGAAAGCTGCGAGGAACGTTATATGGAAATTATAAAAAAGATTCACGCCAAAATAACCGGCAGCTGGCAGGAGCATTATACCATTGAACAGCTTGCCCGCGAACATTCCATTAATGCTTCTGTTTTGAAAAAAGTATTTAAAATGGTGTACTGCAAACCGGTGGCACAGTATATGAAGGAATACCGCATGAGGAAAGCGGCGGCGCTTTTGATTGCAGGCAGCAGCAGTGTGGCAGAAATTGCAGCGGCAGCCGGTTACGGCAGCCAAAGCAAATTTGCGGCGGCGTTTAAGCAGGTAATGCAGCTTGCGCCGTCAGAATACCGTATGCGTTATAGTAAAAAGTAATTTGACAATGTTTTTACATAAACATTAAGCAGGCAAACTATCCGTTTAAACGGACAGAATGCCTGCTTTTAGTTTTTGGCGTTTTGCTACGGTATTTAAGTTTTGCTTTAATCCTTGCAGTGGCAGGTGCCGGGCTGCGCCGTCATGCTGCACGAAGGGCATTTTCCCTGGCTCTGCATTAAACCGCTGCCCCATTCGTACATGGCTTTAAGAATCGGAAAGAGGCTTTCGCCCAGTGCTGTAAGGGAATATTCCACCTTAGGCGGCACAACGGGGTAAACCTTGCGGTTAATAAGCCCGTCCTGCTCCAGTTCGCGCAGCTGCTGCGTAAGCATTTTGGGCGTTGCTTCCGGCACAAGCTGGCGCAGCTGGTTAAAGCGCAGCACGCGCCCCGATAAGTGCCAAAGCAGAAGCGCTTTGTATTTGCCGCCGATAAGGTGCAGCGTGGCTGCAACGGGGCAGTTTACGTTAATGTTTTTTTCCATAATTATGCTCCTTAGTATCTTTTTGGGTACTATATCACTAAATAGTGCATTCTTGATTAAAGGATATTGTATTAATATAATAATAACAGGAATAAAAAAGAGCGTCAATGAAGTGTTATATAAGGAGCAGCGCTATGAAAAAAGAACAGTTTAACGTTACCGGCATGACCTGTGCCGCCTGCAGCGCCCGCGTGGAAAAAGCTGTGGGCAGACTGCCGGGCGTTGATAAAATAGCCGTTAATTTATTAAAAAACAGCATGGTGGTTGAATATGATGAAACGGCACTCGATACTCAGAAAATAATCGGCGCCGTTACAGATGCCGGGTACGGCGCGTCGTTGAAAGAAGCTGCGCAGCATGGCAAAGACGCCAAAGCAATGCAGGCTTCGGCAAACGATATTGCGCGGCAGGAGTATGAGGCGGTGAAAAAACGCCTGAAACTTTCACTGGTGTTTGCCGTGCCGCTTTCGTATATCTCCATGGGGCATATGATGGGCTGGCCGCTGCCGGAGATTTTCCTCGGCGTGGAAAACGCGATGATTTTTTCGCTGACACTTTTATTGCTGGTTATTCCGGTAGTGTTTATTAATTTTAAGTTTTTCCGCGTCGGTTTTAAAACTCTTTTTGCGGCTTCGCCGAATATGGATTCCCTTATTGCCATTGGCGCGTCGGCTTCGCTTGTTTACGGCGTGTACGCGCTTTATAAAATTGCTTACGGCTTTGGGCACGGCGATTTGGCACTGGTACACCGGTTCTCGATGGACTTGTATTTTGAATCCGCCGGTATGATTTTAACGCTGATTACCTTCGGCAAGTTTCTGGAAGCGCGTGCCAAAGGCAGAACGAGCGACGCTATTACAAAACTGATGGATTTGGCGCCGAAAACAGCCGTTGTTGAGCGTGACGGCGCAGAGCTTGAAATACCCGTTGAAGAAGTTGAAAAAGGCGATATTCTTGTGGTGCGCAGCGGCATGAGCGTGCCGGTGGACGGTGTTTTAACGGAAGGGCATGCAGCGGTTGACGAATCGGCAATTACCGGCGAGAGCATTCCTGTGGAAAAGGAACCCAGGAGCAAGGTTACCGGGGCAACGGTTGTAAAATCGGGCTTTTTTAAAATGCGTGCCGACAGGGTTGGCGAAGATACCACGCTGGCGCAGATTGTGCGGCTTGTGGATGACGCTACAAGTTCCAAACCGCCCATTGCCAAAATGGCGGACAAGGTAAGCGGCGTGTTTGTGCCTGCCGTTATCGGCATTGCGCTTGTAACGGCGGCAGTATGGCTTTTGCTCGGTGAAAGCTTTGAGTTTGCACTCTCCAACGCTATTGCAGTGCTTGTAATATCGTGCCCGTGCGCGCTGGGGCTGGCAACGCCTACGGCAATTATGGTAGGCACCGGGCGCGGAGCGGCCAGCGGCGTTTTGATTAAATCTGCCGAAGCGTTGGAAACGGTGCACGAAGTTAACACCATAGTGCTTGATAAAACCGGTACCATAACGCAGGGCGAGCCCGGAGTGACGGATCTTTTATACAGCAGCAGCGCCGGTGAAGCGCTGCTTGTTAAAACGGCTGCGTCGCTGGAAAAATATTCCGAACATCCGCTGGCGCAGGCGATTGTAAAATATGCGGAACAAAAAAACGTGCAGCTTGCGCCGGTAACAGGCTTTGCGCAGCAGGCCGGGCGCGGCATTAAAGGCGTAATGGAAGGCAAGAGCTGTTTTGGCGGCAACCGCAGAATGCTGAAAGAAGCCGGGCTTTATGATGATAACGTAAAAATGCTGGAAGAAAAACTGGCGGCCGAAGGCAAAACACCGCTGTTTTTTGCCTGTGACGGCATACTGCTCGGCATTATTGCCCTGGCAGACAGGGTAAAGCCTACAAGCCGCGCGGCCATAGAAGAAATGAAGCGCATGGGGCTGGAGGTAGTAATGCTTACCGGCGACAACGCGCGCACGGCGCAGGCCATACAGAAAGAGGTAGGCGCTGACCGCGTGGTGGCAGAGGTTTTGCCGCAGGATAAGGAAACGGAAATACGCCGTTTGCAGCAGCAGGGCAAAAAAGTTGCCATGGTTGGCGACGGCATTAACGACGCACCTGCACTGGCGCGTGCCGATGTGGGCATTGCCATTGGCGCCGGTACTGATATAGCCATTGAATCGGCAGATTTGGTGCTGATGAAAAATGACCTGCTGGATGTTGCCGGTGCGATTCAGCTTGGGCACGCGGTAATACGCAACATTAAGCAGAACCTGTTCTGGGCGCTGTTTTACAATGCCATCTGTATTCCGGTGGCGGCAGGCGTGTTCTACCCGTGGCTCGGCATTAAGCTCAGCCCCATGCTGGGCGCGCTGGCCATGAGCTTCAGTTCCGTTTTTGTTGTAACCAATGCCCTGCGGTTAAGGTTCTTTAACCCGGTGTATGCGGCAGATACCGGCGCTGATGCGCCCGGCGCTGCTGCGCACGAATGCAGGGTTGAGGCAGTAGATATATTAAACACCAACAAAAAAGAAAGGGTTGATACCATGAAAAAAGTACTTGATATTGAAGGCATGATGTGCCAGCATTGCGTAGCACACGTAAACAAAGCCTTAAGCGGCGTTGAAGGCGTGGAAGCCGTTGAAGTTTCGCTGGAGAACAAAAACGCGGCCGTTACGCTTGCCGCTGATGTTAGCGACGAAGTGCTTGTTAAAGCCGTTGTTGACGCAGGCTACGAAGTAAAAGGCGTTGAAACCTTATAAAAAAACAGCCCTTCGATGTGGAAGGGCTGCAAAGAAGCAGTGCCGGGCGGTGTGTTCCGGCGCTGTTTTTTTATGCTGTTTTATGGTGGTTTAAGTTATGGCAGATTAAACTTTACCGTTTAAACGTGCTTGCCCATGTTTGTTAAAATTTCAACCGTGGCAGGGTCGTAATGGGAGAAGAACAGGCTTCTGCCGGTATCGAGCGCACGGATTTTTGCCATATCGTCATCGGAAAGTTTAAAATCGAAAATATCAAAGTTCTGCACCATGCGGTCTTTGTGTACGGATTTGGGTATAACAACCACGCCGCACTGAATTAAAAAGCGCAGGGCAACCTGTGCTGCCGATTTATTGTACTTTGCGGCAACTTCGTTTAAAACGCCGTTGGTAAAAAAGCCGTTGCGCCCTTCGGCAAACGGTCCCCACGACTGGTGTGTTACGCCGTATTTCTGCATAATGGCGTGGGCGGTTTGCTGCTGCCAGAAAACATGGGTTTCAACCTGGTTTACCATCGGAGCAATTTCGGCAAACTGGCACAGGTCAATCAGCCTGTCGGGGTAAAAATTGGCAACGCCGATAGCGCGCAGCTGCCCGTTTTTATAGGCTTCTTCCATGGCGCGCCAGGTGCCGTAATAATCGCTGAACGGCTGGTGAATTAAAAGCAGGTCAATGTAGCCTGTTTTAAGTTTACGCAGCGATTCGGCAATGGAGGCTTTGGCTTTTTCGTAACCGGCATTGGCAATCCAGATTTTGGTGGTAATAAAAAGTTCTTCGCGCGGCACGCCGGATTTTTCAATCGCATTGCCGACGCCTTCTTCGTTGTGGTAGGCCTGCGCGGTATCAATGGAGCGGTAGCCGCAGCTGATGGCATCCAGCACGCAGCGTTCGGTATCCGCTTCCGGTATCTGGTAAACGCCGTAGCCCAGCATGGGCATTTTAATTCCGTTGCTTAATGTTGCATATTCCATGGTTTTTCCTCCTGTTTTAACGTTTTATAACGCGGGTGCCGCCAAACACATTGCTCATTGTCATATTGTCCAGTGCTTCGTCAATGGCGGCAACTTCTCCGGCGGTCAGCACAATATCTGCGGCGCCGAGGTTTTCGGCAAGGCGGTTTAATTTGCGCGTGCCGGGAATTGGTACAATGTAAGGCTTTTTATTAAGCATCCACGCCAGTGAAATTTGCCCCGGCGCGGCATTTTTTGCTTTGGCGGTTTCTTCAAGCAGTGCCAGCAGGTTTCCGTTCTGCGCAAAGGCTTCTTTTTTAAACTGCGGCATGGCGCTTCGGTAATCTTCTTTGGGGTCAAATTTGCTTTCGGCCGTGTATCTGGCGGTTAAAAAGCCGTTAGCCAGCGGGCTGAAAGCCACAAGGCCGATGTTTAATTCCTCCAGCACGCCAAAAAGCGCTTCGTAATTGCGGAACATCATGGAGTAACGGTTTTGAATGGCCGTTACCGGGCAGATTTTATGCGCGCGGCGGATTGTGTCTTCTGTTACTTCGGAAAGGCCCCAGTGGGTGATTTTACCTTCTTCGATAAGCCTGCTCATTACGCCTGCCACTTCCTCCACAGGAACGGAAGGGTCCTGACGGTGCTGGTAGTAAAGGTCGATATGGTCGGTCTGCAGGCGTTTCAGCGAACCTTCAACGGCTTTGCGGATACTTTTGGGGCGCGAATCGGGAATAACCGGTTTGTTTACGTCGGGGTCATTCCAGTCGAAGGTGATGCCAAACTTGGTGGCAAGTACAATTTTATTATGGTAAGGCTTTAAGGCAGGCCCCAGCAGTTCTTCGTTGTCGTGTGGGTTTTCCGGTGTGCCGTACAGTTCTGCGGTGTCAAAAAAGGTGCAGCCCATATCAACGGCGCGTGCTAAAAGTTCCGTCATTTCTTTTTTATCCGCGGGAGCGCCGTAAGCATGGCTCATGCCCATGCAGCCAAGGCCGACGGCACTGACGGTTAAGTCTTTTCCTAAAGTTCTGTATTGCATAGTCTGTTCTCCTTATTTTTTACAGGCGTCCGGTTTCTCTTTGCCACAGCTGCCAAGAGTTGACGATATTCTGAAAAAGTATGTAGCTGCTGGGCGCGATGGAAATTACCGGCGAAAGGTAGGTGTAAGCCACCCAGATGGCAAGCGGCAGCGTCCATTTTTTGGCAAAGGCAATCAGTTTTGTCATCATAACCCATCAGGGCTTTGTACTATATTGCTGCAAGTTTTAAGCTGCATTTTTAAAACCATAATAAAACCTCCATAATCAATTGCTTTTTTGTTTATCTATCTGCCACTGCCAGAACGCGGCGGCATTGCCAGCCCTCCTTTATCAATATTATAAAAAAACAGGGGCTTCATAAGAAGTCCCTGTTTGTCAGTGAGCTTAAACCCTATGGTTATGCCCGGTTTTCCTTGTAAATTCTGGTAATTGCATTAATACATTTCTGCACGTGCGGCGCAGGCTGCGGCGAATGCAGAAGCCCGAAGGGCATGGTAAAATCCCATTCCACCGGAATTATTTTCAGCAGCGGATGCACGTCGCGCCAGGTTGGCACGGCCATTAAAAGATTGTTGCCGTTTTCGCAGCTGTTAAAAACCTCGGTGTTGTAAAAATCAAAATCAATAATATTTACCTGCGGGTGTTTTACCGTCAGCCAGTCGCGCAGAGCGTCGGCTTCGCCCATCTGCCCGCGCGTAATCAGCATCAGGTTTTGCCCGTACAAATCGCTTACGCTGAGCTTGTCTTTCTGCGCCAGCGGATGGTTAATGCCTGCGGCGCAGCACAGCGGCTCGCGGCACAGCTCCAGCCCGGCGCACTGGCGGTAATTGAGCAGCGTGGCGTCGAAAATACCGGCAACCATGTCAATGTTCTGCCCCAGGTTCAGCAGTATTTCGCGTGCGTTTTGCGGCGTGTTGTCAAACGGTACCAGCTTAAAATGTATTTCGGGGCACATGGCGTGGATTTTAGGCCACAGCTGTACCAGAATCTGCGCAGGCGTCATGGGTGATGTGCCGATGCGGATAATGCCGTTTTCTTTCTGCATGGCGTTTTTGGCGCGTTCCAGCGATTCGTGCGAGTAACGGATAATATATTTAGCGTCGCTGTAAAGCGATTTGCCTGCTGCTGTAAGGGTAAGGCCGCGGTGCGTGCGGTTAAACAGCTTTATATCAATGTTGCTTTCAAGAATATTGATTTGCTTGATAACCGCGGTAGGCGAAATATAAAGTTTATCGGCGGCTTTGGCAAAGCTGCCGCTTTCGGCAACGGTAATAAATGTTTCAAGCTGAGGGTTGTACAAAATAAATCACTTCTTTTAAATGCACTCGCAGCCCATGTTGTTGCTGCGGAATGCTCCCTGTTCGTAAAGTTCAATTTTATGGTTCAGGCGGCCAAGGGTTTCCTGCATGTGCTGCAATCTGTTTTCCAGCCTATCGCGCTCGGCAATCAAAAGGTCTTCGCGCTCTTTTAAGGTGCTGTCGCCTTCTAAAAACAGGTGCATATAACGGGTCAGCACTTCAATGGAAAGACCTGCTTCGCGCATACATTTAATAAATTCTATGCGCTCGCAGTCAATGCTGCTGTAATCGCGGTTGCCGCTTTTGTTGCGCGCTACGGCCGGCAGCAGGCCAATGCGCTCGTAATAGCGCAGCGTGTCGGCTGTAAGGCCGAATTTTTTGCTTACTTCTGCAATGTTCATGTTTGGTCACCTCGTGTAAATTAGCCGCGCTTCAAGCGGACAGGATTTTATAGGCGCTGCATACGGCTACGCGCCCGCTGATGTTGATAATGGTGTAAATAACGGCAAGAATTGCTGCACCTTGCAGTAAAACCTTCATAAATTATTCCCCCTCTTTGGTGATGGTTACGGTATCGAATTCGGTGCCGTCCGGCAAAAATGCCTTAAAAGTTAATGTTTGCGGAGTTTTGCTGAGCGTTATGTAGTTGGCGTCCTCCGGCTGCGGCGCAAGGGCTGCATCCGCCGTGTTGCGCTGCCACAGGTTGGCGTAGCGCACGCTTCCGGCAACGCCGGTTAAAATGTAGGTAATGCCGGTGTTATCGGGCTTAAAGCCTTTTAACGGCACGCGGCGGCGGTAGGTGTGCAGGTGCGCCGTAAGCACGGCATCTACATTATATTCTTCAAAAACGGGCATCAGCTGCTGCGCCCAGGGTGTAAACTGAATGCTTGCCGGGTCAAAGTTGTTTGGGCGGTCGGTAAAGGCATAACGCAGAATGTCTTTGTGCATCAGCACAATTTTCCATTTGCTCTGCGTGCCGGCAAGGTCGCTGCGCAGCCAGCTTAACTGCTGCTGCATTAAATCGGGGTTAAAGTCAGCCATTTCGTCGGTCTGCGTGTTCAGCACAACAAAATGCACATCGCCGTAGTCAAAGCTGTAATACTGGTTTTTATTGGCAACGGTGCCGTTTTCCGGCAGGTTAAACAGCGTTAAATACGGCGTCGGCGGGGCAATCTGCCAATCCATATTGTAGGTTTCGTGGTTGCCCATTACCGGCGCAAACGGAATGTTTTCAATCATTGGCGCAACAGAATTAAACCAGGCGCGCCACTGCGAAAAATCGTAGCCGTTGTCAACCAGATCGCCCATGTTGATAAAAAAGGCGGCGTCTTCATTTTTGCTGTAGGCAGTTTGTGCCAGCTTGCGCCAGCTGCTGTAATCGGATGACTGCGAATCGGGAAATATCAGCGCTTTAAAGCTGTCAGGCTGCGCGGCCGGAAGTTTGTGCCAGCCGGTGCGGCTGCCTTCGTAGCCTGCGCGGTATTCGTAGGCACTGCCGGGTTCAAGCCCTGTCAGCGCGGCGGTATAAACGTAAAGGGTGCCGCTGCCGGTGTTAAGCTCCTGTACGGAAGCAGGCACGGCTGTTATTTGCCCTGCGGCGTTTTTATATTCGGCCGCCGGGTTTTCAAGCTTTTCATCAGCCTGCCACATAATGGTGCGGCTTGCGGAGGCATCTTTGGTAATAACCTGCCGCAGAAAGCTTATTTTATCCGCGCCGGCGTAATTTTCGGCCTGCCCGGTTGCAGGTGCGGTATATACGGCGCAGCCTGCTGCCAAAAACACCGCCAGTACAATAATGTATTTAAGATATTTTTTCATAGGCATTACTCCTTTAAAAACAGCGTAATTTTATGGCTAATATTAATATATCAGTTATAGTGAACTTCAAGTCAAGCGGTTTTCAAAAATTTTTTACTTGACTTAAAGTGCACTCCAAAGTATATATTATATAAAACGGATAATAAAGGAGAATGCCGATGAACCTTTTTATGATTGTTATGTATTCGTATCTGGCCGCCATGGGCATTGCTGTATGGTTTTATTACCGCACTCTTATTCCGGGGCTTACGTCATGGCTGTGGCCGCTTGCCGTAGTTGGCTGCACTGCAAGCTACCTTGTAAGCCACAGCGGCTATATTGTTCACCCGGAGCCTCTCGCACGCGCGCTGGCGTGGATTGGCAATGTATGGATTCTGTTCGGTTTTTACAGCCTTTTGCTGATGCTTTTAAACGGCGTTTTAATTATACCGGCCAAAATTTTCGGCGTGCATTACCGTTTCAGCACTCCGCTGGCCGTGATTGGGCTTATTGTTATAAGTGCTTCCATTATTTTTGGCATTTATAAAGCCATGAACCCCATAGTGCGTACGGAAACGGTGGCTGCCTCTAAAAATATTGAAGCCGATACCAAAATAGTGCTGGTAACGGATTTGCACCTTGGGCATATTAACGCCCTTGGTGCAGCGCAGGATGTTGTGCAGCGCATAAACGCCCAAAAGCCGGATCTGGTTTTGATAGGCGGCGATATTGTTGACGAAAAGCTCAGCTATGTGTTGGATAACGGCTCGCTGGAAGCGCTGAAATTTGATGCGCCGCTGGGAACCTATGCTGTTTACGGCAACCACGATTACCTTGACGGCGAAATGAAGGAAATACGCAGGATTTTAGGGGCAAACGGCATTACGCTGCTGGAAAATGAAAGCGCCGTGCTGCCGCAGGGCATAAAACTTACCGGCCTGCGCGATTACAGCCGCGACCGCGGTACGGAAGCGCTGGAACGCCTGGCAGAAGGCAATGCGGATTATTTCAGCGTTTTAATAGACCATCAGCCGCGGCGTTTGTTTGAAGCCGCCAAAGCTGGCTATGACTTGAGCGTTTCCGGGCATACCCATGCCGGGCAGGTATGGCCGTTCCGCTATATTACCCAAAGCATGTACCTGCTTGACTACGGCATGACCTATGTTGACGGCATGGCGGCAATCGTAAGCAACGGCAATGGCTTCTGGGGTCCGCCGGTGCGCATGGGCCCATACCCCGAAATTGTTGTTATCAACGTTAAAAAAGCAGGTTAAAATTCAGCACCGCTCAAACGGGCGGTGTTTTTCTTTGTAAGAAACATGTTAAGCAAACCGTTAAACTGTAATTTTTTTAACAATGTATATTTAAAATTGCGTTTTGTACACAAAAATCCTTACAAAAATAACAAAATACTTGCCTGTAAAACGCTAAAGTGCTACAATTTATAATTATAAAAGTACACCATAATTTGCATTGTACTGATTTTAAAAAATATTTGGAGGGAAAGAAAAATGAAATTTGCCAAACGTATGGAAAGGATGCAGGCATCCGAAATCCGTGAACTCTTAAAACTTACCGCACAGCCGGATATCATCTCTTTTGCAGGCGGCCTGCCCGCACCGGAACTGTTCCCGGTTGAAGAAATTGCCAAAGTTTCCCATGACCTGGTAGAAAAAGAAGGCCGTCAGCTGCTGCAATACGCTACTACCGAAGGCCGTCCGACCCTGCGCGCTAAAATTGCCAAACGCATGAAAGATAAATACCATACCGAAGTTGACCCGGACGATATTCTTATTACCACCGGCAGCCAGCAGTGCCTTGATTTTGCAGGCAAACTGTTCCTTGACCCCGGCGATGTTGTTCTGTGCGAAAGCCCGTCCTACCTCGGCGCATTGAACGCTTTCAATGCTTACGAGCCGAATTTTGTAGAAGTTCCGACCGATGACGGCGGCCTGATTCCGGAAGAACTGGATAAAATTCTTGCCACTACCCCGAACTGCAAATTCATTTATGTAATTCCTGATTTCCAGAACCCGACCGGCCGCACCTGGAGCCTTGAACGCCGCCATAAATTTATGGAAGTTGTCAACAAATATAACCTGCCGGTACTGGAAGACAATCCGTACGGTGAACTTCGCTACGAAGGCGAAATTCTTCCTTCCCTTAAATCCATGGATACCAAAGGCCTTGTTATGTTCCTCGGCACTTTCTCCAAAATCTTCTGCCCGGGCCTGCGCTTAGGCTGGGTTGCCGCAGAACATTCCGTACTGGAAGAATTTGTTAAAATCAAACAAAGCGCCGACCTGCATACTTCCAACTTCGACCAGGGCGTTGCCGACGCTTATATTGAAAACTACGACCTTGACAAACACGTTGAAGAAATTAAAGCGCTGTACAAAAAACGCCGCGACCTCATCCTGAAAACCATGGAAGAAGAATTCCCCGAAGGCGTTGAATGGACTCATCCTGAAGGCGGCCTGTTCCTGTGGGTAACCGTTCCGGAAGGCGTAAGCGCTAAAGAAGTATTCCATAAATGCATTGAAATGAAAGTTGCTGCCGTTATCGGCGATGCGTTCTATCCGAATGACAAAACCGACCGCAGCATGCGCGTAAACTATTCCAACATGACCGAAGACAGAATTGTTGAAGGCGTTAAACGTATGGCCAAAGCCATTAAAGAATGCATGAAATAACTGCATAAAAAATTATCCCTCTGCCCTAAGGCGGAGGGATTTTTTAATATCCGAACAGTGAAGCGGCACAGTAAACCAAAAGCAGCGCCATAATGGTGTTGACGCTTTTGGTATGGCGGCTGAACAAAAGGCGGAATGCGGAACCAAACGCTGACCAGCACAGCGTAAATATAAAACCGATAAAGGCAAGCAGCAGCGCAAACAAGGTTAGTTTAAAAGGCTCGCCCGTGTAAAACGGCAGAATGTAGGCCTGCATGGACATAATACAGTAAATGTAAATTTTAGGGTTGATAAACTGCAAAATAAGGCCGGAATAAAAGCCGCTGCGCGAGTGGTCTTCGGTGATAACGCCATCGCTTTTATAAGTTGCCCATGCCAGATGAAGCATATAGGCAGCGCCGGCAATAAGCATCGGCGTTTTAACCGCAGGTATAAGTTCTGTAAGGGTGCTGCAAAAAGCGGTGCAGATAAGCATTACCGCAGCAAAGCCTGCCAGTATGCCAAAGTTAAAGGGCAGCGCTCCTTTAAAACCCAGCCTGCCGCCGTTGCTCATGGACATAATATTATTAGGCCCCGGCGTTGCTGCTGTTATAACAGCGTAGGTTAAAAATGCAAACCAGTTGAACATAATTGACGCTCCTTTGCGCTTATGATAATATAAAAGAAAAAAGTACAATATAATATATTTCTTTTATATTGTATTTTTGGTTTGTTATATTGTCAAGAGGAGCCTTGTTATGGATGTTAATAAGATTATTGCGCAGAATGTAAAAAAACTGCGTGAAAAAAGAAAGCTGACACTTGATGCAGCATCAGAAATTACAGGCGTGTCGCGCAGTATGCTTGCGCAGATTGAAAAGGGTGATGTAAACCCAACGATTTCTGTTTTGTGGAAAATTGCCAATGGCTACAAGGTTTCGTTTACTTCCATAATAGAGGCGCCGCCGCAGGAAACAGTTTCTGTTTTGCGCGCGGCAGAGCCGCTGTTGGAGGACGGAGGGCGTTATTTAAACTATCCGGCTTTTGCCTTTGATGAAGCAAAACAGTTTGAAACTTACCGGATTGTCATTAAGCCGCAGGGCAGTTTAAGTGCGCAGCCCCATTTGCAGGGCGCGGAAGAATTTATAACTGTTTTTGAAGGTTCCGTTGCCATTACGGCGGGGGATAAAACTTATAACCTTAACACAGGCGATTCTATCCGTTTTATGGCTAATGTGCCGCATGCCTATGCCAATACCGGCAGCACGGATGCTGAGCTGCATATGCTGATTTATTACAATAAATAACTGGCCGTGCCAAAACAAGGCTTGACTTGAAGCAGGCCAAAGGTTTATAATATAAAAAAATTTAAAAGGATGATTGTTGTTTGAAAGCAAAAAAGCAATTATTAGGGTTTACTGCCGCCTCGCTTACTTTGTGGGCGGTTTTTATGGCGGGCGGCGCGCCGATACCGTTTTACCATACTTATGCCGAAACGCTTGGGCTTGATAAAGGTGTGCTTTCGCTGGCAACTGTGGCATATTTTGCCGGTACGGTTATTGCGCTTTTGTTTTTGCCGCGTTTAACCAACTACTGGGGGCGCAAGCGCGCAATTTATTTAACGCTGGCGTTTGGGCTGGCAGGCTGCTTTTTGTTCAGCAATGTAACGGGTGAGTGGCGTATGCTGGCGGCGCGCTTTATGCAGGGCTTAAGCTGCGGCCTTGCTTCGAGTACGGTTGCCGCGTTTATTATTGATAACGAACCGCGGCGCTATAAGGGCCTTGCCGCGGTTATTATCGGCAGTGCGCCGAATATAGGCCTGCCGCTTGGCGCAATGGGCAGCGGCGTGTTTAATATGTTCAGCGATGCGATTGGCATGGTGTTTGTGATTGTGGCGGCACTTTTGTTGTGCTGCGGCGCGTTGGTTTTTGCCAGTACGGAAACAATTACCAAAAAGCAGAGCGGAGCGTGGCGCAGCCTTGTGCCTCAGCTTAAAATTACGCCGCGCGTAAAAAAACTTTTGCCGGCAGCGGCATGTGCCTTTGCAGGTACCTGGGCGGTAGGCGGCTTTTACCAGTCGTACAGCGCAGCTATCGGCATACAGGAGCTGGGGGTACAAAGCACTTTTGTTGCCTCGCTTACTTTTGTATCGTTCATTGCGCCGGGTGCGCTCGGTGCGGCGCTTTCGCGCGGGCGCGATAAATTTTTGCTGCAGCGTTTTTCCATGCTGGCATTTTTTATAGCCGTTGCGGGCGTGGTATATGCCATTTACAGCCATTCGCTAAGCCTGTTTCTGGCGTTTAACGTAATGGCCGGCATTGCGGACGGCGCTGCTTTTACCGTCAGCATGGCCGGAATTGTGGAAGGCACAAGCCTGCAGGAAAGGGCGGGCGTATTATCTTTAATTTACGTTGTTGCCTATGGCGGCGCGGCGCTGCCTAACCTTCTGGTAAGCCGCATAGCGCAGTATTTTTCGCTGCTGGAACTTACCGCAGGCTACGCTGTTTTTACTGGCGTAATGTTTATTTTGGTGCTGCTTACCGCAAGGCGCAGCTATTATTATGAAGCATAAACTGCCTTAGGGCAGAGGTTTTTACGGACGGAGGAGAGAAAAATGGCAGATAAAATTTTAGTGGCATATTATTCCAAAACAGGGCATACCAAAGCCGCAGCGCAGAAAATTGCCAAAGCAGCAGGCGGCGCACTGCACGAAATAGTTCCCGCTAAAGAGTATCCGGCAAGTTATGTTGCCACGGTTGCCGTTGCCAAATGGGAACAGCTTAAAAACGAAAAACCGGCGCTTAATGATAAGGTGCAGGGCTTTAAAGATTATAATGTTGTGCTTGTAGGTTTTCCAATCTGGTGGTTTACCTGCCCGCAGCTGATTAAAACCTTTATGGAAAGCTATGATTTTACAGGCAAAACTGTTTATCCATTCTGTACGCACGGCGGCAGCGGCCCTAAAAACAGCACGCGCGATATCCGTTCTATCTGCCCCGGGGTAGATGTTAAAGAATGTTTTGACGCCACTAAAGATTTGACAGACGCTAAAATTAAAAACTGGCTGGGGCTTGATTAAGGCTGAAAACGCAGGGTATGTCAAAAATCAGGGAAACCTTAACCGTAAGCGTATCCGATTATGTTGTGCGCAACGCTAAAGTTCCGGTTCTGGTTGTTAAATAAACTGTAAAAATAACGGCTTCCGCAGGTAATGCCTGCGGAAGTTTTTTTATTATATAAGTAAAATTAATAAATCATCCGCCTGAGCGGCTTGTTTAATGCTGGCGCGCGGCGGCTGCGCTGTGCTAAAATTAAAGTATAAACTGCACGGCAGAGGTGATGAAAATGGAACTGCGTACACTGCAATATTTTTTAACGGTAGCACGCGAGGAAAATATAACAAGAGCCTCGGAGGTGCTGCATATTACGCAGCCTACTTTAAGCAGGCAGATGAAGCAGCTGGAACAGGAAAGTGTTACCTGCGCCGATTTGTTGAGCGTGCCTTTAATAACGCCCGCGCGCCTTTATGTGCAAAAGGAAATATCCAACTGGCTGGGCGCCGATATTAATAAATTAAACGTGCTGGCAACGGTTAATATGATGACGCATGCGGCAATGTTTATCAACAGCGGCATAGCCTGCGGGCTGACCATAGAAGGCGCGGTTGATTTGTTTGAGGACGATAAGCTGGCCTTCCGCCCGCTGGAGCCGGAGCTTGCGTTTACTTCCGTTTTGGCGTGGAAGCGTTTTCAGCCGGTTGGCAATGCGGCGGCGAAGTTTTTGGAGTACATAAAAAATATACGGAAAGCAGAATAAAAAACGCACCGCGTTAAACAGCACGGTGCGTTAAGCAGGCGTATAAATCAGTCTTCTTCAAATACAACTTTGCCGTCTTTAAAGGCTTTTATGCGCGCCAGCGATTCCAGATGGTAACCAGCGTCAACAATACGCTGATGGCCCGGCTGGAAGGATTTTTCGATTACAATGCCGATGCCTGCAACTTTGCAGCCTGCCTGATGGGCAATATCGGCAAGGCCGAGCGCCGCTTCGCCGTTTGCCAGAAAATCGTCAACAATAAGCACGGTTTCGCCTTCGTGCAGAAATTTTTTGAGGACGCTTACATCGCTGGTAACTTTTTTGGTGAAGCTGTAAACTTTGGTGGTGTAGGCCGGGCTGCTCATAAGTTCCGATTTTTGTTTGCGGGCAAAAACTACCGGCACATGCAGGCACAGTGCGGTTGTTAATGCGCAGGCAATGCCGGAAGATTCAATGGTGAAAACTTTGTCGATTTTGCATTCTTTAAATCTTTCCGCAAATTCTTTGCCGATAGCTACCATCAGCTCCGGGTCAATCTGATGGTTTAAAAAGGAATCTACTTTAAGTATGGCATCATTAAGCACAATGCCTTCGCTCATAATTTTGTCTTTCAACAGTTTCATGCTGCCACCCCTGCTTTTCCGTTTATTTGTTAAATAATAGAATATGCTATTTTGGGCATTTAGTCCAGCATTTTGTTAAATAAAGTACAAAATTTATTATCTTCTTAAAAAGTAATACAAAAAGGCTTGACATTACAAAAAAATATTGAGATAATGTAAAGGCAACAAAAACATAACAGCAATTATGTAATGATTAAAGGCGAAGAACGGGAACAGGCTGTTAAAACCGGCAAAGAGAAGCGGCGGATGGTGCAAGCCGTAGCGGCAAAGCAGCAAAGGCTCGCCCGGGAGCCGCGCTTTTGAACAAAGTAGGAAGCGACGCAGAGCAGCGTTAAGCATAATGAAGCCCCAATCAGGGTGGTACCGCGGTTAATAATCGCCCCTGTCTGCATAGTGCAGGCAGGGGTTTTTTATTTAGCTTTATGGAGTAAAAATACAGGAGGCAGTTATTATGGGAATGACAATGACGGAGAAGATACTGGCAAAACACGCCGGACGCCCCGAAGTATCGGCAGGCGACCTGTTGGTATCGCAGGTGGATTTGGTGTTGGCTAACGATATTACAGGTCCGCCGGCTATTAACGAGTTCAAAAAAATCGGCAAACCGGTTTTTGATAAAACTAAAATTGCGCTTGTGCCGGATCATTTTTCTCCCTGCAAGGATATTAAAGCGGCTACCATGTGCAAAACCATGCGTGATTTTGCGCGTGAAAACGAAATTAAAAACTATTTTGAAGTTGGGCGCATGGGTATTGAGCATACTCTGCTGCCGGACAACGGGCTTGTTGCGCCGGGCGAAATTGTTATCGGCGCGGATTCGCACACCTGCACTTACGGCGCGGTAAACGCTCTTTCTACCGGCATGGGCTCCACCGACATAGGCTGCGCCATGGCGAGCGGCACCAGCTGGTTTAAAGTACCGGCTGCCATTAAGGTTGAACTTACCGGCAAGCTGCCGCGCTTTGTAAAAGGCAAGGACGTTATTTTAACTTTAATCGGCATGATTGGCGTTGACGGAGCGCGTTACCAGTCGCTGGAATTCTGCGGCAACGGCGTGGCTGAACTTGAAATGGCAGACCGCTTTACCATTTGCAACATGGCGATTGAAGCAGGCGCCAAAAACGGTATTTTCCCGGTGGACGAAAAAACAAAAGCCTACCTTAAAGGCCGTGTAGACCGTGACTGGCAGGGCGTTGAGGCTGACGCCGACGCAAGCTATGTGCGCGAAATTAAAATTGAACTTGATAAACTTGTGCCTGTTGTTGCTTACCCGCACCTGCCGGAAAACACGCACCCGGCAGCAGAAGGGCGCGATATTAAAATTGACCAGGTTGTTGTGGGCAGCTGCACCAACGGACGCCTTGAAGATTTGGCGCAGGCTGCGGAAGTGCTGAAGGGGCGCAAGGTTCATCCTTCCGTACGCTGCATTATCATCCCTGCAACGCAGGAAATTTATAAAGAAGCCATGAAACTTGGCTATATTGATACCTTTATTGATGCCGGTGCGGCCGTTTCCACCCCGACCTGCGGGCCGTGCCTTGGCGGGTATATGGGCATTCTGGCTGCGGGCGAAAGGGCGGTTTCCACAACCAACCGCAACTTCCGCGGGCGCATGGGCCATGTAGACAGCGAGGTTTACCTGGCAAGCCCGTACACGGCGGCTGCAAGCGCAGTAACCGGTTATATTACCAGCCCCGAGGAGGTAATGAAATGAGTAAAGTTTGGCGTTATGGCGACCATGTAGATACGGATGTTATCATTCCGGCAAGATATTTGAATATCAGCGATTTTAACGAACTGGCAGAACATGCCATGGAAGATTCCAAAGAAAATTTAACCGTTAATTTTGCCGCCAACGTAAAGCCGGGCGACATTGTTGTGGCAGGCAAAAACTTCGGCTGCGGCTCCAGCCGCGAGCACGCACCCATGGTGCTGAAGGTTAAAGGCGTTAAGTGCATTATTGCCGACAGCTTCGCGCGTATTTTTTACCGCAATGCCATCAACATCGGCCTTCCGGTGCTGGAAATTGGCACTGACGTGGAAAAAATTGAAGCCGGTGACGAGCTTTATGTGGATATGGCCAAAGGCGAAATTAAAATTGTTAATAAAAACATTACCATTAAAACAAAACCGCTGCCGGAATTTATTCAGAAAATTGCCGACTGCGGCGGGCTGATTAACTACCTTAAAGGAGAACAATAATATGAAGATAACTTTACTGCCGGGCGACGGTATCGGCGTGGAAATTGTTGACGCAGCCGTTGAAGTTCTGGACGCAGCGGCTAAAAAATATAACTTTACCGTTGAATACGATAAAAAACTGATTGGCGGCGCGGCCATTGACGCTTTCGGCACGCCGCTGCCGGAAGAAACTCTGGCAAGTGCCAAAGCAAGCGACGCAGTGCTTCTGGGCGCGGTAGGCGGTCCGAAATGGGATAATGTTGACCCTTCCATCCGCCCGGAAAAAGGACTTTTAAACATCCGCAAAGGGCTGGGTCTGTACTGCAATCTGCGCCCGATGAAGGTTTCCAAATATACGGCGCATCTCAGCCCGCTGAAAACGGAACGTGCCGAAGGCGCTGACCTTTTAATTGTACGCGAACTGACCGGCGGCATTTACTTTGGTACGCACAACGAAGCACATCTTAACGCCGATGGCGTGGAAGAAGCCAGCGACATTGAAATGTACACCCGCCCGGAAGTAGAGCGCATTGCCCGCTTTGCCTTTGAAGCGGCTCGCAAACGCGGCGGCAAGGTAACAAGCGTTGATAAAGCCAACGTGCTGGGCAGCAGCCGTATGTGGCGCAAAATTGTTACCGAAATGCGCGACAAGGAATACCCCGATGTTGAACTGAACCATTTTTATGTAGATAACTGCGCCATGCAGCTGGTACTGAACCCGAAACAGTTTGACGTTGTTTTAACCAATAATATTTTCGGCGATATTTTAAGCGACGAAGCCAGCACCATTGCAGGCAGCATCGGTTTACTGCCGAGTGCAAGCCTTGGTGACGGCGCAGGCATGTACGAGCCTATCCATGGCAGTGCGCCGGATATTGCGGGGCAGGGCATTGCCAACCCGCTGGCTACCATTTTAAGCGTTGCCATGATGCTGCGTTATTCGCTGAACCAGGACGCAGCGGCAGACGCAGTTGAACGCGCCGTTGACGAAGTGCTGGAAGCAGGCTACCGCACGCCTGACCTGTGGGCAGAAGGCCTGAAGAAAGTAAGCACTGCCGAAATGGGCAAGCTTGTAGCAGAAGCAGTAAAATAAAGCAGCCGTAAAATAAGGGAAACACAGATAAATTAGAGATATTATAAACAGTTATAAATAAGGGAAAGAAAAAGGGCGCAGACCATATGGTTTGCGCCTTTTAAAATTTTATTGTAAGCGAACATAGCCAACTTTTTCTGCAAGTTCCTGTCCTTGCGGCGACTGCATCCAGTTCAGGAAAGCGGCAAGCTGCGGTTTGGTGTTGCTTTTAAGCGTAATGGCGTATAGTATGGTGGTAAAGGGGTATTTGCAGCTGCGGATGTTTTCGTCTGTTGGGTAAACACCATCGATGGCAAGCATTTTTACCGGCGCATCTTCGCGCCCCAGCATACCTGTTAAAAAGAATTTGAAGGAGAAGCCCAGCGCTCCTGCATCGCCGTTGTATTCGGCAACTTGCGTGCCGATACCGCCCATAGAACCTATATATTCTTCTTCTAACGGTTCCATTATCGGCGTATCGCCCATAATATGCTGCAGCAGCGTCTGGCTGCCGCTGCCTTCCGGGCGCTGGAAGGCTAAAATGCGCCGGTCATCGCCGCCAAGCGGCTGCCAGTTTTTGGTTTTGCCTCTGTAAATATCGCGCACTTGCTGTGTGGTTAAACTGCTGACGGGGTTATCGCTGCTTACAAAAAATACAAAGGCTTCCTGCGCTATGGGCGTCAGCACCAGTTCTTCGCCTAAAGCTGCGGCATCTGCCTGCTGCTGTTTAGAAGGCATTGCGCCGAAAAATACATCGCAGCGTTTATTGATTAAATCCTTAAAAGCATAAACAGTGTTGTTAAAGGCAACGTATTTTTCAAATTCCTCATTAATTTTGTTTTGCTCCTGCCACGGTAAGGTATCTTGGTTATATTGGTATTTGGCAATATCGTCATAGCAGGCGTTGGCATAGGCTGAGTACACCGGGTAAGCGGCTTCGGCGCCGTCAAGCTTCAGCCATTCTTCCTGCGTAAGCTGCAAAGTGCTTACTTCGTTTAGCTTGGGCAAAATGTTGCCGGGGTTGGTTATTTTGTATTTTTTCAGGTCAACGCTGCTTAGGCCGTTTTCGTAAGCAAAGTTGTGAGAGCGGACTGTATTGCCGTTATTTACAGCATAATTTATAACGTTGCCGCAGATTGCAAACAATACAAGAGCGAAGGCGGCAGGCTTTAGCAGCGGCAGTTTAGTGCCGCGCAGCAAGTAAACATAGCGTGCAAAAAATGCCAGCGGGATGAGATTGGCGAGGGCGTAAATTAAAATTATGTAATCCGCGTGGGAAAGCATAGTTAAAAGAATGAGCGAAAAACTGCCGTGTATTAAAATCAGCAGGTAAAAGTTTACGCTGCTTAAAAGTGAAGTTACCGAGCCGTTGTGCAGGTAAAACAGCAGCGCAAACAGCACCGCGCCAAAGGTGCAGGGCAAAAAGGCAGTACAGGCTAAAGCCATAAAACTGCCGCTGTAATTTACAAGCGTTTGGCGCCAGTAAAGTTTAAAAAGTTTGTATGAATTAAACAAGGCAAGCAAAATGGCGCCGTAAAATAATATTATGGAAAGGTAAAAACCGTAATCGCCGCCGAAAGTACCGGTAATGTAATTATAAAAACCGTTCAGCGCGGTTAAAATAAAAAATCCTGCACAGGCAGTTATAATTACGCACAGCACAAAAAACAGCTGATTATAAACCCAGTATTTTAGCGCCAATTTCCATAACTTCATCACTTTCACATCCTTTGCCGTAAACTTTGCTTACCTTTATTATAGCATTTTATCCGCGTAAGCGTATTGCCAAAGCGGCGGCGGTGTGCTATACTTACATCAATCTGTTTAACGCCGGTTAAGCAGGTGCCTTTATTTATGTATCGCAGGCCTTAGAAGATACATAAATAAGGGCATTTTTTGTTTTAACCGCATTTTTAAGGAGGTTTTTAATTTATGGCATGGTTCGATTTATTTATAGCTGGTATTTTTGAGGTTGTATGGTCTACCTGTTTAAAGTATTCACACGGATTTACCAATGTAATGTTTACGGTTTTAACATTTATCGGCATGGGTTTCAGTTTCTGGTTTCTGGCGCACGCGGTTAAATCGCTGCCAATGGGCACGGCTTATGCTATCTGGACTGGCATTGGCGCGCTGGGAGCCGTTATAGTGGGCGTTATTTTGTTTAAGGAACCGGTTACGCTGCTGCGTTTATTTTTTGTGGCAATGCTTTTAACAGGCATTATCGGTTTAAAACTGACATCCGGCCAGTAAATTAAATAAGCAAGGCTTATGCAGGGCTGCCGTTATTAGCGGCAGCTTTTTTTATTATGCGCTGCCCGTTTTTGGGCAAATGTATCATTTGATACGGAAAATTTTTGTATACAAAATAAAAGACAGATGTGTTTGCATTTTTCTGAATAATGTGTTAAATTAATGTTAAATATTAGTTAAATAAAAGTAAAAATACAGTTAAATTTTTAACTTTTATTTTGACGCACAATATTTTAATCTGCCTTGGCGTTATGCAGGGTAGGAAAATTAAGGAGGTTTTATGATGTTAAAGAAAACAACGTTGTGGCTGCTTTCTGTGATGATGCTGTTAATGATGCTGGTTGCAGGCTGCGGCGGCGGAGAAGAAAAGAAAGCTGCCAATGACAGCCAGAAGCTCATCGTTTACACATCCATGAAGGAATCGCTTATTAAAGGCATTGTAGACGGCTTTAAAAAAGCCAACCCCGGCATTGATGTTGACTACCAGTCTGCCGGTGCAGGCAAGCTGATGGCTAAAATTGCCGCAGAACGCCAGAGCGGAAAAATTTTGGCCGACGTTATCTGGACAAGTGAAGTTCCTGACTTCTATAACATGAAAAACGAAGGTATTCTTTTAAATTACAAGAGCCCTGTTGAACCCGAAACCGTAAATCCGTTCAGCGATTATGACGGTTCTTTCCATGCAGCACGCCTTGGTACTCTTGGCATTGTTATTAATACCGATAAAATTAAAACCGCTCCTACCCAGTGGTCCGATTTGATGAAACCCGATTTTAAAGACCGTTTCGGCATTGCCAACCCGGCTCTTTCCGGTACTTCTTACATGAGCGTTGCGCTTCTGGAAAAACAGTTCGGCTGGAAATTCTTTGAAGACATTAAAGCCAACGGCGGCCGTATCGGCAAAGGCTCCGGCCAGGTTATCGACGATACTGCTTCCGGCGAACTTTCCGCAGCTTTGGCAGTAGACTATATTACCAATGCTAAAATCGAAAAAGGCGCACACCTGCAGCTTTGCTATCCGCCCGAAATGCTGGTAGTTCCGAGCCCGGTTGCTATTTTTAAAGACAGCGCCAAAGCTGAAGCAGCTAAAAAGTTTGTAGATTACCTGCTCAGCAAAGAAGCACAGACTCTCGTTGCACAGCAGGGCACCATTCCTGTACGTGAAGATGTAGAAATTCCGGCTAAATTCAATCTGCCTGCTCCGAAAGAAGCTTTGGAAAAATCCATTAAGATTGACTACATTGAAGCAATTAAAACCAAAGAAGACACCATTAAGAAATTCTCTGACATTATGCAGATGAAACAGTAGTTCCGGCATAAGAAGGCTAATTAAATAATGGGCTAAGAAAGGCGGCGGAGCGGGGGTGCCCGTTTCGCCGTTTTTGCAGTTAATACATTTACAGGAGGTTGCCTTATGGAAGATATCATTAAGGTTGAAGGCGTTGCCAAAGCCTACGGCAAGCATCAGGTACATAAAGGCCTTGACCTTGGCATAAAAAAAGGCGAGTGCTTTACTCTGCTTGGCCCTTCCGGCTGCGGCAAAACGGTTTTGATACGCCTTATTGCCGGGCATGAAGTTCCGGATGAGGGCCGTATTATTATTGATAATACCGTTGTTGCCGACAGCGCCAGCGGTGAGTATATTCCGCCCGAAAGGCGCGGGTTGGGCATTGTGTTCCAGGATTATGCGGTTTGGCCGCACATGACGGTTTACGATAACATTGCGTATCCGCTGAAAATGGAAAAACGCCCGAAAGAAGAAATTGATAAATTAGTAATGAAGATGATTGATATTGTCGGCATGAAAGGGCTCGACAAACGCCTGCCTTCCGAGCTTTCCGGCGGGCAGCAGCAGCGCGTTGCACTGGCGCGCGCACTGGTTGCAGACCCTTCGGTTATGCTTCTGGATGAGCCGCTTTCCAACCTTGACGCTAACCTGCGTGAGGAAATGCGCTTTGAGATTAAGGCTTTGCAGCGCCAGTTCGGCATAACGGTTATGTATGTAACGCATGACCAGGAAGTTGCTCTTGCCATCAGCGACCGCATTGCCATTATGGACAACAACGGCAATATCCGCCAGATTGGCACGCCGTACGAAATTTTTGAAAAACCTGCCGATTTGTTCATTTTTAAATTTATGGGCATTGCCAATTTCCTTGGCGTGCGTGAAGAAAACGGCGCTTACCTTGTCGGCAGCGGCATGCAGCAGGTGCCGTGGGAAAAACCGCAGGGCAGCGGCATTAAAAACTGGGTTGCGGCTTTCCGCCCGTCGGATGTTATTATTAGCCGCGGTGGCACAGGGCTGAAGGGCATTATTAAACGTGCCAACTTCCTTGGCGCAACCATGGACTATATGATTGAAATTGACGGTGAACATCTGCGTACGGAAATTGTAACGCATGAAGCGATTTCCGAGAAACTGATGTTTAATGAGGGCGAGGAATGTGTTGTTAATTTCCGTGCCTTGTACTGGTTTGATGCGGCTCAGATGAAGGAGGTGGAAGAATTATGAGTACAATTAAAAAAGATTCTGGTTTTGGCGTAGCCCAGATAATTCTTTTAATTTCTATTGCCGTACTGGTTATTTTTGTTGCGTGGCCTGTACTTTTAATTCTGTTTAACGCCTTTTTTGTTGACGGCACTTTTAACAGCAGCGACTTTTACGCTGTACTGACAGAGCCTGAAACTTTTCAGGCACTGAAAAACTCGCTGATTATTGCTAGCATGACGACGATTGGCAGTACGATTGTAGGCACGTTTTTTGCGTGGCTTGTTACCCGTACCGACCTGCCGTACAAAACTTTTATGAAGAGCCTGTTCCTTGTGCCGTTTATGCTGCCGAGCTTTATCGGCGCTTTGGCGTGGAAGATGCTGCTTTCTCCGAACTCCGGCTATATTAATACGTTCTTTATGGAAACCTTTGGCCTTACGGAACCTGTATTTAATATCTACAGCTACTTCGGCATCAGCCTGGTAGAAGTTATGTACTTATTCCCGTTTGTATTTATACAGGTTTGCGGCGCGCTGGAGCGCATGGACCCGACTTTGGAAGAATCGGCGCGTATTTCCGGTGCAGGTCTGTTTACCATTACCCGCAAAATTACCATTCCGCTGGTGCTGCCTTCCATTATGTCGGGCGCGCTGCTGATTATGCTGTACTCCATGGCACATTTCGGCACGGTTGCGGTACTTGGCATTGAGCAGGGCATTTACAACATCCCGACACTTATTTACGAAAAGATTCACCAGAGCGGCGGCAGCTTCGATTCTATCCGTACCGGTACGGTACTTGCAACGGTGCTTGTTGTAACGGCTGCGCTTATCATCTGGGCACAGCAGAAGGTTTTGAGCCGCGGCCATTATCAGATTATCGGCGGCAAGAGCTTCCGCCCGATGGAACTTAAACTGCGCGGGCTGCGTTATCCGCTGCTGTTCTTCTGCCTGGCTTACATTGGTTTTACCATTCTTCTGCCTACCGTGGTTATCTTCCTCGTTGGCGGCGTAAGCACTTACGGTTTGCCGCTTACCTGGGAAAACCTGTCGCTTGATAACTACAAGTACATTCTGTTTGAATACGAAGTAACCAAAGATGCTATCTTCAACAGCGTAACTTTAGGCCTTGCAGCAGCAGTTATTACCATGTTTGCAGGCGTAATGATTTCTTACGTTATTGTTAAGATGAAAGTACGCGGCAAAGGCATTCTGGAATTCCTCGGCATGCTGCCGTTCTCCGTACCGGGTTCTGTTATCGCGCTGGGGGTTATTCTGGCATGGAGCGGTAAATTCGGCATTAACCTGTATAACACGGTTTGGATTATCCTCGTTGCCTATATTGCCCGCTACATGGCATTCAGCTTAAAGGCTAACAGTGCCGCACTGGAACAGGTACACGATTCTTTGATGGAAGCATCGCGTTCCTGCGGCGCTACCATGTGGCAGTCCTTAAAAGATATTGTTATTCCGCTGGTTCGCCCGGGTATGATTAGTGCGTTCTTCTTAATCTTCCTGCCGGCACTGCGTGAACTTACGGTATCCATTATGCTGTATGCGCCTACCACAAGAACTATCGGCGTTGCCATTTATACTCTTAACGAGGACGGCGAAACCGTTATGAGTACCGCGCTGGCTGGTATCGCCCTTATCATCATCGTCTGCGGGCAGATGCTGATTAACCATTTTACCAAGAAAGTGAGTGAGTAACCGTCATGTCTTATATACGCTTAGTTAACGTTACAAAACGCTTTGGCAATGTTACTGCCGTAGATAACCTGAACCTTGAAATCGGCAAAGGCGAGTGCTTCTCCATGCTTGGTCCTTCCGGCTGCGGAAAAACAACTACCCTGCGTATGGTGGCAGGCTTTGAGGATTTAAGTGACGGCGAAGTATGGGTTGGCGACCGTTTGTTGTCATCTCCTAAAAAGCATCACTATACACCGCCCGAAAACCGCAATTTCGGCATGGTGTTTCAGGCTTTTGCCGTATGGCCGCATATGAGCGTTTATGAAAATGTTGCTTTTCCGCTGAGGCTGCGCAAACTGCCTGCGGCAGAAATCGAGCAGCGCACCAAAGACGCGCTTACGGCAACAAACCTTTTAAAATCAGCCAACGAAAGCCCGGCAAGCCTTTCAGGCGGCGGCAAACAGCGTGTTGCACTGGCGCGTGCGCTTGCCATTAACCCTGACGTTATGCTGCTTGACGAACCGCTTTCGAGCCTTGACCCGCATCTGCGCGAGGAAATGCGCTTTGAAATTAAAGACTTGCAGCGTAAATACGGTTTTTCCATTATTTATGTTACGCACGACCAGTCGGAAGCCATGGCGCTTTCTGACCGCATTCTTGTTATGAAGCTGGGCGTAATGCAGCAGATTGATTCGCCGCTTGATGTATATAATAATCCGGCAAATAAATTTGTATTCAGCTTCATAGGCGTATCGAGCTTTACCGATGTGGTATGGCAAAGCGGCGCAGCCTGCATTAAGGGCGATAACCGCCCGCTGCCGCAGGGGCTTGTTGTTCCGGCGCGCATGCAGGGTGAAGCCGTATTTAACCTTGCCAGCCGCCCGACTGAAATAAGGTTCACAAATGAAAACGATATCAACGCAGTACGTGGTGTTGTAATGCGCAAAGCCTTCCTCGGCGAAATTGTCGATTACCTTGTAAAAATCGGCGACCAGGAAGTACGCGTGCAAATTGGCCGCCGCGACCCGGGACCAGAAACCGGCGAAGTATGTTATCTGCATTTCATCCGTCCGTTCTGGTACAAGGTTGATGAATGAGAAATTGAATAAATAATTAAAACCAGCACCCTGAAAGTTTATAACTTTTTGGGTGCTGGTTGTTTATAGCGCTGCTTTTTTGTTTGCTTCTTTTATTAAACAATCATTGCAAAGCGTTTTGGAGTGAGTTACGGGCAGGCGTTTGCCGCATTCTTTACATCTGGCAATGAACATTGTTTTATCGCCTATCAGCAGGTTGTTGATTTTAATGCACAAGCGCTGTCTTTCCGCCAAAAAGTCATCAAAAAAACCAAACGTGTTTGCTAGGCGGTAACGTATTTCGTAAGCGCGGTACTGCACTTCGCAGTCTGTTAAATTGTCGGAGCAGCCTTCCGGCAACGGCAGGGATTCGCCGTTATTTATCGCCAGGCAGCAGGAGCGCCAATAGCTCATCAGCTGCGGGTCGGAAGTATTAAAAGGGCAGCGGATAAGTTTAAAAAGGTCTTCGGTAGCAAATGCCGCAGCTTCGTTTTTGAGGAATTTCAGCAAAATAAGGGCTTCCGTCATCCGTTCACGCCGGAATGTTTTATCTAAAAGCAGACGTTCCCATTCTTCAAGGTATATTTTTAAATCTGCACCGCCGGTAATTACCTCCTGCGGAAAGGGTAATGTTATGCGTTTCAGCGGTACTATGCCTTTGGCTAATGCCGATTGAATATGTTCCGGGCGTGTCATGCTTAAAACTTCGCCCGCGTCAAATTTGCCGTATCTGCCGGCACGTCCGGCAATCTGGCGTATTTCGTAAATCGAAAGCGGGCGGTAGGCACCGTAATCCCACTTGTCTGTTTCGCAGAAGATAATGCGCTTTATCGGCAGTGAAACGCCCATGCCGATAGCGTCCGTTGCTACAACTACGGTGCTTTCACCGCTGTTAAACCTGCGTATTTCTTCGCGCCGTGCGGCAGGCGGCAGCCATCCGTAAATTACGCTGGTTTTAACGCCCATGTCTTCCAGCGCGGCGGCTATTGCCAACACTTTTTTGCGTGAGAATGCAATTAAGGCATCGCCCTGCTGAATATCGGCAAGGCTTTTAAAAATACCGGAAAATTTCAGCGGCGCAAGGCGCTCATAGTAGTTTACGGTATAACTGGCATTGATGGAGTTTAAAAGAGAGATAATTAAATCTGCGGCTTCCGGTGCAAGGCACAGGTGAATTTCATCAGCGTTAAGCTGCAAAATGGCTTTTGTCCAGTGCTGCCCGCGCCGCTCGTCTGCTATCAGCTGGCACTCGTCAATAACCGCAACATCGTAATGGGCGTCAAAGCAGCAGGTTTCAATAGTGGAAGACAGTACCTTGGCAAAAGGTACATCCTCACGTTCTTCGCCGGTAAGCAGGGAACAAAAGACGCCGTTATAATTTAAGGTATCAAAAATCTCCAGCGCTAACAGGCGCAGTGGGGCCAGATAAATGCCGGTTTCGGCTTTTGCAAAACGCTTTAAGGCGTGATAGGTTTTACCGCTGTTGGTAGGGCCGATGTGAAGAACAAAATTTCGGCCTGAGTTTGGCACGGATTCAAACAGGGTGTTGATACTGCTTGCACGAATAAGTGCTTTGCGCACGGTTTTGCGCTTTTTGGCGTTGGGCTCGCTGCCTCTGGTTGAATAATGGTCATGCTGAAATTTCTTTCTTTGCATTATTTCTTCCACAACGGAAATCGGCCAGGCGTCCCTTAATTTATCGCTGTTTTTGGAGGTGCTTATTTTAACCGGCGCAGGAAAGAAACGGCCTATAAATTTATCGTTTATTAAAAAACGGCGCTTTAATTCTCTTTTGGTCATGTATTCGTTAAAACGCTGTTTTGTTTCGGTCATTTATGGTTTCACCAACTTTTAAGCTATTTTGTTAAAGCAATTATAAAAATTATTTTATCATATTTTAAGCAGGCGTTTAAATAAAATTAACGTAAAAATGAATATCACGCAGAATAATAAAACCTCCCGCTTGTATAAACGGGAGGTTTGGTGTTTTAACGTACTTTTTATGCCTTGATTTCAATTTCCATCAGGCAGTCGCCGCTTTCGATACGGCTGCCGGCCGCTACATGGATTTGCGATACAATGCCGCTGATAGGTGCGGCGATGGTGGTTTCCATCTTCATTGCTTCGGTTACGATAAGCGGGGTGCCTTTTTCGACAGCCTGGCCTTTTTCAACCAGCAGTTTAACAACGGAACCGGAAAGGGTTGCGCCGATTTCGCCGGGGTTGGTTTTATCGGCTTTTTTACGCGTTACGTTGGTAGATTTAACATTTCTGTCTTTAATATCAATTTCACGCGGCAGGCCGTTGAATTCGAAGAAAATGGTACGGATGCCGTCTTCGTTTGCTTCGCCAATCTGCAAAAGTTTGATAACGAGCATTTTGCCCTGTTCGATTTCAACTTTAATTTCTTCGCCGGTTTTCATGCCAAAGAAGAAGGTAGGCGTATCAAGTACGGAAACATCGCCGAATTCGGCATGGCGTACTGCCCAGTCGCTGAATACTTTCGGGTACAGGCAGTAGCTGCTTACAGCTTCGTCGCTGGTCGGAGCGCCCATTTCCGCAAGGCTGGTGCGTACTTTTTCAAAATCTGCCGGGGGCAGTGCAGCACCGGGGCGGCCTTCGATAGGTTTGCGCCCTTTAAGAATAATTTGCTGCAATTTCTGCGGGAAGCCCTGATACGGTACGCCCAGGCGGCCTTCAAAGAATTCTACAACGGAAGCCGGGAAGCTGAGCGAATCTCCTTTGGCGTAAATGTCTTCTTCGGTAAGGTCGTTCTGCACCATAAACAGTGCCATATCGCCAACCATTTTGGAAGACGGCGTTACTTTAATAATATCGCCGAACATCATGGAAACGCGGTGGTACATATCTTTAATGTCTTCCCAGCGTTCGCCGAGGCCTACCGCTTTAGCCTGCTGCTGCAGGTTGCTGTACTGGCCGCCCGGCATTTCGTGGATGTAAACTTCCGGGTTGGGGTAAGAAACGGTGTTGTCGATTGCTTTATAATACGGACGCACGCTTTCCCAGTAACGGGACATTTCGTTAAGGGCGTTAATGTCAAGGTGCGGCTGGCGCGGATGACCGGAAAGTGCGTAGTACAGGCTTGCGCCGCTCGGCTGGGAAGTGCCGCCGCTCATAGCGCTCATGGCTACGTCGACAATATCTACGCCGGCGTCAATAGCGCGGGCATAAGTGTAAATGCTGTTGCCGCTGCCTTCGTGCGTATGCAGGTGGATAGGCACGTTAACGGCTTCTTTAAGGGCAGAAACAAGCTGGTAAGCTGCTTCCGGCTTCAAGAGGCCTGCCATATCCTTAATGCAGATGGAGTTGGCACCGGTTTTTTCCAGTTCTTTCGCCATGGTTACATAATATTTAAGGTCGTATTTATCACGGCGCGGGTCTAAAATATCGCCGGTGTAGCATAATGCAGCCTCGGCAAATTTGCCTGCGTCGCGTACAGCGTCCAGTGAAAGGCGCATGTTTTCAATGCCGTTAAGGCTGTCGAATACACGGAATACATCAACGCCGTTTTTCGCGCTGAGGCGGATAAATTCTTTAACAACATTGTCCGGATAGCTGGTGTAGCCAACGGCATTGGCGCCGCGCAGCAGCATCTGGAACAGAATGTTCGGGCATTTTTCGCGGAACTGGCGCAGGCGTTTCCACGGGCTTTCGTCAAGGAAGCGGTAAGCAACGTCAAAAGTTGCGCCGCCCCAGCATTCAAAGCTGAACAGGTTAGGCAGCTTGGCTGAGGTAGTGCCGATAACTTTCAGCATATCGTTGGTGCGCATGCGGGTTGCAAGCAGCGACTGGTGCGCGTCACGGAAGGTGGTATCCGTAAACAGCACTTCTTTCTGGTCCATAACCCATTTGGAAAGCCCTTCCGGCCCCTGCAAATCCAAAATCTGCTTGGTGCCGTCGGCAGGGGTGCCTTTAAACGCTTTGGGCAGGCTGAGCGGGGCAAATTCCGGTTTGGGCTGTACGCCTACATTGTTGTAGCCGTTAACGGTTACGTCGGCAATGTAGTGCAGAAGCCTGGTGCCGCGGTCCAGCGTTTTCGGGAAGATGAAAAGTTCGGTGTTTTCATCAACAAACGAAGTATTGTAGCTGCCGTCGTGGAAGCTGGGGTGTGCCAGCACGTTTTCAAGGAACAGAATATTGGTTTTAACGCCGCGGATGCGGAATTCTTTTAAGCAGCGCAGCATTTTGGTAATGGCAATTTCGTGGGTAAGGCCGTGGGTGGTTGCCTTAACCAAAAGCGAATCGTAATACGGGGTAATAACGGAACCCGTAAAAGCATTGCCGCCGTCCAGACGCACGCCAAAGCCGCCGCCGCTGCGGTAAGCAATCAGCTTGCCGGTATCGGGCATAAAGTTGTTGGCAGGGTCTTCGGTGGTAATACGGCACTGAATGGCATGGCCGAAGCTGGTAATTTTGTCCTGTTCGGGAATGCCGATTTCCGGGCTGTGCAGGGAATAGCCTTCGGCAATTTTAATCTGGGTCTGCACAATATCAAAGCCGGTAATTTCTTCGGTAACGGTATGTTCAACCTGAATACGCGGGTTAACTTCAATAAAGTAGAAGTTGCCGTCCGGGGTAACGAGAAACTCAACCGTACCGGCGCTGAGGTAATTAACGTTTTTCATCAGCTTAACGGCTGCATTGCAGATTGCCTTGCGCAGTTCGGGCTTAAGCGAAAAGGCCGGGGCAATTTCCACCAGTTTCTGGTGGCGGCGCTGTACGGAGCAGTCGCGCTCGAACAAATGCACAATGTTGCCCTGCGTATCGCCCAAAATCTGAACTTCGATATGTTTCGGGCTTTCAAGGTATTTTTCAAGGTAAATTTCATCGCTGCCGAAAGCCTTCATAGCTTCGGATTTAGCCATGTTGTATACGGTTTCCAAATCTTCGTTGCTGTTCACCATGCGCATGCCGCGCCCGCCGCCGCCGTTAACGGCTTTAAGCATAACGGGGAAGCCGTGAGCCTGCACAAAACGGTAAACGTCTTCAACGCTTGAAATCGGGCCGTCGCTGCCCGGAATCATCGGAATGCCGGCAAGCTTGGCCTGTTCGCGCGCATTAACTTTGTCGCCGAACATAATAAGGTGTTCAAGGCGCGGGCCGATAAAGATAATGCCTTCTTCGGCACAGCGTTTTGCAAGGTCGCTGTTTTCGCTTAAAAAGCCGTAGCCGGGATGGATGGCGTCTACATCGTGCTCATGCGCGATACGGATAATGTCTTCAATGTCAAGGTAAGCATCGATAGGGCCTTTGCCTTCGCCGACAAGGTAGGCTTCGTCAGCTTTGTTGCGGTGCAGTGAAAGTGTGTCTTCTTTTGAATAAATTGCCACTGTGCGGATGCCGAGTTCGTTGCAGGCACGGAAAACGCGGATAGCGATTTCGCCGCGGTTGGCAACCAGTACAGACTTAATTTTTTGCATAGTATACCCTCCTTCGGATAGCACTGTACCTATTTTATTAAAAAAAGTTACTAATTGCAATGGTTTCAGCGTAAGTATTTCTGTATACAGAAAAACATAACGGCATGCAGGGAAACATGCCGTTTAAAACAGTTAATTTTTTAAATATTTGTCAAAAAAAGCGGTAATAACATCAAGCGCCGGCTGCTGAATCCAAAACGTGCCGTATAACAAAGCCGCCTTAAAATAATACACATATTTATTATAATACCGCTTTATTATGCGTGGCAAATTGCAGGCACTGTTAAAACTTCAATTTAAAATAAAATAACGATATGGTATAATTTTAATATAAAGGGAAAGAGGTGTATGAGATGAAAAGAATTTTATTATTTGTAATTATGTTAATGATGATAACTGTTTCTGCTTTCGCTGATAAACAGGAATGGATTGATAAAAATTATGATTTTGGAAAGGCAAAAAGAATATTAGTTAGTTTTTCTGTTCCTAATGAATTGAAAAACGGTATTACGGAAAAAGAAACGGAAGAAATATTTTTTGAGGTTTTGCAGGATAAAGTTACTGATAAATTAGCACCATTGGGATATAAGGTTAAAACTTTAACTGATGTCAATGATGATATTCAATTGTTGTACGGAGTTAATTTTACTGAACAAATTAAAAATAATACTATTGAAGCAGAGAAAATTTTTGAAAAATATATAAATGAAAATGTTGATTTATTGGTAAGTGTGCAATTACTTACTTATTCAACTGGCAGTAAATATAAAGAAGGTTATTATAGAACAGTACCTAAAACAGAATCTCATTATGTCAGCAATGGAATGTTTGGAGGGCAGATTGTTACAACGCATACAACAGAACAGCAATATGTGGCACCGCAAAATGTTCCTATGACATATACAGCAGTAAAATTCATAATTGATGATGTTAAAACTAAAGAAAATATTTGGACGCGCATTGATAATAGAGAACGTGAGGGGGATGAACTTTTTGGAAACAGTAAACCCAAAGAAGTTTTTGAAAGAATTATAAAAAGTGGATTTGGGGATTTTACCGATAAATTAAAAGACGCTGCTGGTATTGAAGAATAGGATGGTAAGTGTTATGAAAAAATTATTAGGATTTATTTGTGTTTTATTGATAGCCATTTTTGCCGTAATGCCTAATGTTTATGCAGAAGCGCAAAAGGACTATGGCAATTTAGATATGAATAGATGGTTTGCTTTAGGAGAAACCGATGAATACGATATTTTAATTGATATGAAATCAATGAATTATCAGTTAAATTATAAAAAAGATTTAGTATGTGATTTTTGGGTTTGTTATTTTTACAATAATGAAGATAAATATGTGCTTTCAAATATGATTACTAACTATGATGAGAAAACTATTAGTTTAAGGGGAATAGCGATATATAATAAAAATAATGAATCGCAAGGAAGTAATAGCTTGCCTTTCCCGAAAGAGGAAAGAATAATTCCAGGTTCAATAGGAGAATTTTTATATTCTGTTTCTTTTCCACCTGAATATATAAATGCTGATAGCGTACAAAAAATTAAAGAGAATTTAAAGGAAAAAATATAATTTAGGTAATTTAATCATGAAACAAAAACTTTACTTATCAACAGCATATTTGGATGACCTGATGGTTAGAATGGCGCACCACAGTACGGCAATTGAAGGCAACAGCCTGACACAGGGCGAAACCAAAAGCGTACTGATTGACGGTTATGTGCCGCGCGCTATTGATTTGCGCGAATTGAACGAGGTTTTAAATTATAAAGCCTTTACTAAAGAAATGGTGCGTTTTTTAAAGGAAGAACGTGAGGTAAACGGTGAATTTATTAAAGAAATTCACTCTATTTTATGCCGCGAAGCAATAGAATCCGTGCCGGGCAAGTTTAAAACGCAGCCTAATATGGTTATTGGTGCAGATTTTACGCCTTCGCCGCCGTACCGTGTACCGATGGACATTGAACAATGGCGGCAGGATTTGGATTATCAGCTTAAAAATGCTGCTAATGCCAGAACTATGGTAGAAGCAATATGCCGCCAGCATTTTCGCTTTGAGCGGATTCATCCTTTCCCGGACGGAAATGGGCGTGTTGGGCGCGCGCTGATGGTTTACAGTGCGTTGCAGCAAAAGCTGCCGCCGATAGTAATTCCTGTTGATGAAAAGAAAAAGTACATTAACTTTTTAAACACCGAGGATTTAAACGGGTTTGTGGAATTTTGCCTTGCATTGCAGCAAAAGGAAGTGGAGCGCATAAAAATTTTAGCTGATGAGCGCGACAAGGTGTTAGAAATTTATACAGAGGAATAAAAAAGAGTTTGGCAAAATGCCAAACTCTTTTTGCGTGTATGCAGTTAACTTTGCAGATGTCACTCCAGCAAATTATTTTTGCGCCAGCCTTCGCTTTTCCAGCGGTAAATAAATACCAGCGCGCGCAGGCATTCATCAAGGCACATGGCAAGCCATACGCCTACCAGGCCCCAGCCAAGGTGCAGGCCAAAGAACCACGCGCCAAGCGTTGCCACGCTCCACATAGAAACAAGCCCCGTTGTTACCGGCCATTTAATATCGCCGGCCGCCTGCAGGCTCATAACCATTACCATGTTCACGGCGCGCCCTGCTTCCAAAAACACTTCTATTAAAAAGATGTGCCGCCCAAGCTCCAGCACTTCGGGGTTATCGGTAAAAATACCGTAAATGCTGTCGCTGTTAAAAAACAAAAGCAGCGTTACCGTGGTGCTGATGGTAACGGCAATGCGGATTGTTTTCCACACGCGCTGTTCAACGGCGTCCAAATCGCCCGCGCCGATTAAAAAGCCGACTATAATCTGCGTTGCCATGGCAAGCGCCTGCGAATAGATGTAGGAAAACATGGCGATGATGTAGGCGTAAATTTTGGTGGTAATAACCACAATGCCCATTACGTTAACAAAGCGCATAATAACCATCTGCGAAATCTGGTAGGAAAGCGATTCGCCGCCGGAGGGCAGCCCCAGGTACAAAATTTTATACAGCGTGCTTTTGGGGAAGGGGCGCAGGTATTTAAACGAAAGGCGGATATCAATAAATTTGCGGAAAAAGTATAAAATTAAAAGCAGCCCCAGCACCTTGCTGGTGTTGGTGGATATGGTTACTCCCAAAACGCCGAGCGACGGTATCGGCCCCAGGCCGTGAATTAATATGCAGTTGCCTGCTATATTGATAAGGTTCATCACCACGGAGGTAATCATGGTGATTTTTAAAAGGGAATAGCCGCGGAAGAACGAAATAAAAGAGATATAGGCAGACTGCACTACAATAAAAAGACCTATGTAGCGCAAAAAGAGCGAGGCTTCGGCCCAGATGTCTGCTGGTACATCTAGGAGGCTTAAAAAGAAACCGTCAAAAATAAACAGCGCCGCGCTGATGATAACGCCGAAAACCATATTGGCAAGCAGGGCAACGGTGCAGACTTCGGCAACTTTTTCGCGGTTGCCCGCGCCGCGGTGCTGGGCGATTAAAATAGTAGCCGCCATGCTGATTACGCTTAAAGCGAGGATAACGATGTTGATAATCTGGTTGGCGTTGCCGACGGCGGCAACAGAGTGCTGCGAGTAATGGCTGAGCATGAACTGGTCGACATTGCCGACCATCATCTGCAAAAGTATTTCAATAAAAATTGGCCAGGTCATTTTAAAAACGGAAAGTTTTTGCGTGCCTTCGGCGTTTTTTACTGCTGACATGATTGTGCTCCTTATTTTTAAAAGTTTTTAAACAGGGAAAATAACTATATTATAGCAGTTTGCATTGTATTTACAAGCAGAAAAGTGTAAAATAAACAGCAAAAAATAAATTCGCAAAAGTCTGAAAAAATGAAGTTAACCATAAATACATAAAAGGTTGACAATAAAAACGGCAAAACTTATAATTAAAAAGTAAAGGTGTGGTGAACTATGTTAAAACTTATCAGGGCATTATCAGAATACAACGGCCCGACTTATGACGGTGCGGTAATGGCAAGAGCCGTTATTAAAGCATCTGTGCTGGAAAACGAAGATTACTCAACGCGCCCGGTAAAAATGGCGCCGCCGCGCATGGGCATTATCGAGGCTTATAAAGAAGGCGCAGCTTCGCTGACTGTAACGCTTCTGCGCCCGCTGGTGCGTGCCGGTGAAATGCCGGAAACGGTGCCGCAGGGCGAAAAACAGCTGAGCTTTGTTATTGATAAGCCGGAAATTAACGCTTATCTTGATGCCGTGGACGATACTAATTCCATTCACCGCGGCGAAAACCCTGTTGTACCGGGGCTGTGCATGATTGAGCATTTGTGGCGCGCTTTAAACAAGCCGCTGCCGCTGAACTGGGATGTTAAATTTAAAATGCCTGCTTTTGCGGGAGAACAGATTGACATATACAAAAACGGCACGTCGCTTGACGGTTACTGTGGCGGGCGCGAGCTGTTTACGGTAGGTATAAAGGAGAGTTAAAACAATGAATGGCACAAACAGGCCGGACGGTGTCCGCGAGATGGTAAAAATGGCGCTTTTAATGGCGATGAACTGCGTATCGGCGTATGTAATAATTCCGCTGCCGTTTTCGCTGTCGCCAATATCGCTGCAAACGGTGTTTGTAAATCTTTTGGGCTTTTTGCTTACGCCGCGGCAGGTGCTTATTACCATGTGCGCATACCTGTTAATGGGGCTTGCGGGGCTGCCGGTGTTTACGGGCGGCACGGCAGGGCCCGGCAAACTGTTTGGGCCTACCGGCGGATATATTTTCGGCTTTTTAGTGGCAGCGCTTATCATCAGCTGGCTGCGCGGCAATAACTATGGCTTTAAGCGCTGCGCATTTTTGGGCGTTGTTATCGGCATACCGGTAATTTACCTTCTGGGCGTGGCGCAGCTTAAATTCATTACCGGCATCGGCTGGGAAGAAGCCGTTGTTACCGGCGCTTTGCCGTTTATTCCGATGGATATTGTTAAGTGCATAGCGGCGGCGTATATTACGGCGCCCATTCAAAGAGCGATTGGCGGCGGGCGCTGATGGATAAGGTTTGTTTAATTGGCGGGCTGCGCAGCTATATTGGGCTGACGGGCGGCGTGTATAAGCACATACCGGCAGAACTTTTGGGCGCGGCGGTGCTGAAGGCGGTAACGGAAAAATATGAGGTTATGCCGCAGCAGATAATTTGCGGCAACGGCGTGGGCGCGGGCGGCAACATTGCGCGCCTGGCGGCATTGGAAGCAGGGCTGCCGGAAAGCATACCCGCCGTAAGCGTGGACGTGCAGTGCGGCAGCGGGCTGGAAGCCGTGGCAATGGCGGCGGCAAAAATTGAAGCAGGCGAGGCGGATGTAATTATTGCCGGCGGGTTTGAAAGCACATCTACCCAGCCGCGGCGCGGCTACAACGCCAACCACCCCGATTATAAGGGCGAAGAAACTTACAGCGTGGCCAAGTTCATGCCGGGCATTCACCGCGAAACGGTTATGCTGGAGGGCGCGGAACTTACGGCAGAGCGTGAACACATCAGCCGTTCGGAAAGCGACCCCTGGGTTCTGCGCAGCCACAGACTTGCGGCACAGGCAGCGGCAGACGGAGCTTTAAGCGATATTATAGTACCGTGCTTCGGCGCTGTGCGCGATGAAGGCATACGCCCCAAAATGAGCCAGCGCCTTTTGGACAGGCTGCCCTGTGTGCTGGAAGGCGGCAGATTTACCAATGCTGCCAATGCCTGCCTGACTAATGACGGCGCGGCGTTTGTGCTGCTGGCAAGCGAAAGCTATGCCAAAGCGCATAACCTTGCGGTGCAGGCCAAAGTGCGGCACAGCGCGGCAGCGGGCGGCGACCCGTTGGTAAGCCCCAAAAGCGCAATACTTGCGCTTAATGCGCTGCTGCAAAGGGCCGGGCTTTCGCATACGCAGATAGACTGCTTTGAACTGAACGAAGCCTTTGCCGTTATCGACGTTATGTTCAGCCGTGCCTTTCCGGGGCATGAAGACGGTTATAATGTTTTCGGCGGCGCGCTGGCGTACGGGCACCCTTACGGAGCTTCGGGAGCTATTATTTTGCTGCACCTGTTAAAATCGCTGCAAAAGCGCGGCGGCAGGTTCGGTGCGGCGTCCGTAGCGGCGGCTGGCGGCGTTGGCACGGCACTTTTGATTGAGAGATGTTAATATGGACTATTTGCAGTTGATTGCAGAAAAGCCGCCTGAAAAGGCGGCTTTAATAACAGAAGAACATACTTATACCTACGGCGAACTTGCTGCCCTGGCGCGTGAACGCAGAAAAACGGCGGGCGGCACGCGCAGGGTATATTTTATAAAAAAATCAGCAATAGCGCAGCAGCTTATTGAGTTTATTGCCTTTGCCGGAACGGACAATGTGCCTGTGCTGGCCCCGCAGGAAGCGGATACGGAGCATTTAAAGGATATTGTGCCGCCGCCTGAAGCCTGCATGGGTGCCATGACCAGCGGCACAACCGGCAGGGCCAAAGTGCTGTTCCGCACTTATGAAAGCTGGGCAGGCTTTTTTGAGGAGCAGAACCGCGTGTTTGGCATAACTCCGGACAGCTGCATGTTTGCGCAGGGTAGCCTGGCTTTTACCGGCAACCTTAATTTATATATGGGCGCGCTTTATGCCGGTGCTTCTGTGGCTGCGGCCGGTAAATTCCGTCCGCGCCTGTGGCAGGAAATGATTTTAAAGCACAGCTGCGACGTTGTTTATTTAATACCAACCAAACTGCGGCTTTTGGCGCGCGGCTGCAAAACGCCGCTGAACTGCGTTAAAAGCATTATTGCCGGTTCACAGGGGTTTGATAAAAACGATTTGGACGCAGTAAAAGCCGTACTGCCCAATGCGGAAATGACGCTGTATTACGGCGCGAGCGAGTTAAACTATATAACCTACATTAAAGACAGTGAAATGACCGGCGACCGCACGTTGATAGGCCGTCCGTTTAAGGGCGTTGGTGTAAGCGTGCGTGACGGAGAAATTTATATCGACACCAAATTTCACGTTACCGGCGTAAAATGCCCGGCAACGCTTGGCGACTGCGGCAGCATTGACGAAAACGGTATGCTGCACTTTTTAGGGCGCCGCGATGATATGTATAACATTAACGGCATCAAAGTTTCCGGCTTGAAGGTTGAAAGCGCGCTGCTTGACTGCGATGGCGTGGAAGATGTGGCGGCGCTTGCGGAAAAAAGCGGCGGCAAAGATTTGCTGACAGTGTTTGTAGTTGGCCGAGGGCTGAATAAAACCGGCCTTTTGCAGAAGCTGCACGGAAAACTTACGGAACACGAACTGCCGAAGCACATAATTTTTGTGGATGCCCTGCCGAAAAACGAAAGCGGCAAAACCGACAGAAAAAGGCTGCAAACCATGTTATAAAAAAGAAAACCTTGTTGTTTAAGTTAAACAGCAAGGTTTATTTTTATGCTTTTTACAGCGCTGTGCCTTTAGCTGGCAAGGTAAAATTTGCGGGATCAATACCTTCCAGTTTCAGCAGTGCCAGTTTTTTAGCCAAGCCGCCTGCGTAGCCTGTCAGGCTGCTGCCTGTGCCAACCACGCGGTGGCAGGGCACAATAATGCTTATGGGGTTATGCCCAACCGCGCCGCCAACTGCCTGTGCGGACATCTGTTTTAAGCCTCTATGCGCGGCAAGCTGCGCAGCAAGTTCGCCGTAAGTAGTGGTTTGGCCGTAGGGAATTTGCAGCAAAAGCTGCCATACTTCTTTGCGGAAGGCTGTTCCTTCCAAATTCAGCGGCGGCGTAAAATCCGGCCTGCGGCCGCCAAAGTAAATATCCAGCCAGCGCACGGCTTCATCAAAAACCGGCAGAGTTTTGGCTGCGGCAGTTTCTGCCAGCCCCTCGGCAAAATATTTTTGCCCGTCAAACCACAGCCCGGTTAAGGCATTGCCGTTGCTGGCCATGGTTATGCCGCCAAATGGCGATTTATAAAAACAGGTGTATAACAAGGCGTACCACCTCTCTTAAAATTTGCTTTGCCAAAATTGATATTTTAGTGTTTAGAAGCACTGCGCGGCGTTTTTATAAAAATTTGCCGGTAACGCTTGCCTGTGCGGCTTTTATCTGCGCGGGCGTGCCGCAGGCAACAACTGTGCCGCCTTCATTGCCGCCGCCTGGCCCCATGTATATGATGTAGTCGGCGTTTCGGATAACATCAAGGTCGTGTTCGATAACGATAACGGTTGCGCCGCTGTCAATCAGCCGCTGAAATACGTCCAGCAGCGTTCTCACATCAAGCGGGTGCAGCCCGATGGTGGGTTCATCGAAGATGAAAACGGCGTCGCTCTGGCTTTTGCCCATTTCGCTGGCCAGTTTCAGTCTTTGTGCTTCGCCGCCCGAAAGGCTTGGTGTTTCTTCGCCGAGCGTAAGGTAGCCGAGCCCCAAATCTTTTAAAACCTGCAAACGTTGGCGCACGGTTTTTAAATCCGCACAGGCGGTAAGCGCGGTGCTGATGTCCATGTCCATCAAATCGGGCAGGGAGCAGTTCTGGCCGTTGGCAGCCGGGTATTTTACTTTGGCGGCGTCTTTGCCGTAGCGGCTGCCGCGGCAGTCCGGGCAGGGTATTTCCACGTCCGGCAGAAACTGCACGTCAAGGTTAATTACGCCGGTACCGTCGCAGGTGGGGCAGCGCAGCTTGCCGGTGTTGTACGAAAAGTCGCCTGCTTTAAAGCCGAGCGTTTTGGCGTCTTCAGTTCTGGCAAAAATTTTGCGCAGTTCGTCATGCACGTTGGCGTAAGTTGCAACGGTGGAGCGCACGTTAATGCCAATCGGCGTGGCGTCAATAAGTTTTACGGTGCGTATGCCGTCGGCCTGCACGTTAAGCACGTGCTCCGGCAGTTTTTGCCCGCTTGTGGCGGCAGTAAGCCCGGGCACAAGGCTTTCCAGAATCAGCGTTGTTTTGCCGCTGCCGCTTACGCCGGTTACAACCGTAAGCCTGCCTTTGGGTATATCAACCGCAAGCGGCTTTACGGTATGGATGGCGCCCGTTTCAAGGTGGATGCGCCCTGCCGCAAACATTTCTTCCGCTGCTGCCTGTTTGCGTATTACTGAGCTTTCCGCCTTTAAAAACGGGCCTATTTTGGAATTTTTATTCTGCGCAATTTCCGCTATGGTTCCTTCGGCAATAATCTGCCCGCCTTTGGCGCCTGCTTCCGGGCCCATTTCAATCAGCCAGCCCGCTTCTTTTAAAATCTGGGTGTCGTGGTCAACCAGCACAACGGAGTTACCGTCTGCCACCAAATCATGCATAACGCCGGTAAGCCCAACAATGTTGGAGGGGTGCAGCCCTATGGAAGGCTCGTCAAGCACATATAAAACGCCGGTGGTGCGGTTGCGTACGGCGCGGGCGAGCTGCATGCGCTGGCGTTCGCCGGTGGAAAGTGTACTGCTTGCGCGGTCGAGCGTTAAATAGCCAAGCCCCAAATCCATCAGCCTTTTGGCAGCGCTTTGGAAGCTTTCGCAGATGCTGGCTGCCATGGGGCGCATTTCCGGCGGCAGTGTGCCGGGAACGCCGTTTACCCAGCCGGTAAGCTCTGTAAGCGTCATGCGGCAGGCTTCGTCAAGCCCAATGCCGCGCAGACGCGGGGCGCGTGCAGCGTCCGAAAGGCGGGAGCCGCCGCAGTCCGGGCAGGTTTCCTGCTTTAAAAATTTTTCCACGCGCTTCATGCCTTTTTCGTCCTTAACTTTGGCCAGCGCGTTTTGCACGGTATAAACTGCGTTGTAATAGGTAAAATCAAGTTCGCCTGCCTGGTTGCTGCTTTTGGCTTTGTAAAAAATATGTTTCTTTTCGGCAGGGCCGTGATAAACTATTTCTTTTTCTTCCGGCGTAAGGTCGCGGAAGGGCACGTTGGTGCGCACGCCCATTGCCCGGCAGACGTCTGTCATCAGCGACCACATCAGCGTATTCCACGGGGCAACTGCGCCTTCGTCGATAGTAAGGCTTTCATCCGGCACGAGGGTTGCAAGGTCAACGTTGCGTACAAGTCCGGTGCCGTCACAGGTGCGGCAGGCTCCCTGGCTGTTAAAGGCAAGTTCTTCCGCACCGGGCGGCCAGAATCTGGCGCCGCATTCCGGGCAGGTAAGCTGCTGCTCGGCGGCAACGGCAAGCGTCGGCGGCACGTAGTGCCCGTTAGGGCAGCGGTGGCTTGCCAGGCGCGAAAACATCAGGCGCAGGCTGTTTAAAAGCTCGGTGCCAGTGCCGAAGGTGCTGCGTATGCCCGGCACGCCGGGGCGCTGGTGCAGGGCAAGCGCGGCAGGAACGTACAAAACTTCGTCCACCTGTGCTTTGGCGGCCTGCGTCATGCGGCGGCGCGTATAGGTGCTGAGCGCCTCCAGATAGCGGCGCGAGCCTTCGGCATATAAAACGCCCAGTGCCAGCGAAGATTTGCCGCTGCCGGAAACACCGGCAATGGCCGTTATGGTGTTCAGCGGCACATCAACATTAACGTTTTTTAAATTATGCACGCGTGCCCCGCGGATTTTAATTTTATCAATCATGGTTATCTCCTGTTAAAGCCTGCAAAGAACAAAACGGCGCATGGATATACCATGAGCCGCCTGTTGAAAATGTGTTATTTGTTAATCTGTCCGTCTACGCCTTTAACAAACCAGTCGATGGAGAGCAAATCCTTATCGGTAAGAGCCTGCCCTGCCGGTACGCGTTCTGCGCCGGTCTGGTCATACAGCGGGCCTGCAAAAACAACAAGTTTGCCGTCGATAATATTCTGTTTGGCAGCGTCAGCCAGTTTTTTGGTTTCGTCCGTTACAGCCGGGCCGTAGGGGGCAATATCTACAACTTTGTCTTTCATGCCGCCCCAGTAAGCGGAAGATTTCCAGGTGCCTGCCTGTACTTCTTTAATGGTTTTTTCATAGTAGGGGCCCCAGTTCCAGATGGCGGAAGTAAGGGAAGCCTTCGGTGCGTTGGCAGACATATCCACGTTGTAGCCAATGCCGTAAACGCCGCGTTCTTCGGCAGCCTGCTGCGGGCCGGGGGTGTTCTGGTGCTGGGCAATAACGTCTGCACCGGCGTCAATCAGCGTTAACGCTGCCTGCTTTTCGGTGGAGGGGTTATACCAGGTGTTGGTCCACAGAACTTTTACTTTAGCGTCCGGGTTAACGCTCTGCACGCCAAGGGTAAAGGCGTTAATTGCGCGGATAACTTCCGGAATCGGGAATGCAGCTACAAAGCCGATGGTGTTGGTTTTGGTCTGTTTGCCCGCAACAATGCCGGTTACATAACGCGCTTCATACATGCGGCCAAAGTAGGTGCCAACGTTGGGCGCGGTTTTAAAACCGGAGCAGTGCAGGAAGGTAATGTCCGGGAATTTTTTGGCTACGTTAATGGTGGGGTCCATATAACCGAAGCTGGTGGTGAAGATGATTTTGTTGCCCTGTGCGGCAAGCTGGTTGATAACACGCTCGGAGTCGGCGCCTTCGGGTACCGATTCCATAAAGGATGTTTCTACATCGGGCATGTTTTTGGCAACGTACTGGCGGCCGAGCTCATGCGCCATGGAATAGCCGCCGTCTTTGGCGGAACTTACATAAACAAAAGCGGCCTTGGTTTTGCCTGCGGCAGCTTCGTCTTTTTTATCGCCGCCGCAGCCGGCCAAAAGCGCGCCGCATGCCAGCATGGCAATAAGGGAACAAGCAAGGAATTTTTTCATTGTTTAACCTCCGTCCGTAATTTTATATTTTAATTGTAGCAATTTGCAGCCTAAAGTGCAATAACTACTGCGGCAACACGCAACATTTTGTGAAAAAACTATAAAGGGCTTGTCAAAAAAGGCTTTTAAAGCGATAATTATAATGAGTATTTATTTTTAGGATTAGGACGGCGCGTATGTCAGAAAATAACGGCAGTACAGGCAATAAAAAATTTTTAAAGGGCACGTTAATACTTACGGCTTCCAGTATGGTGGTTAAGGTTATCGGCTCCGTAAACTGGATTATTTTATCGCGCATTTTGGGCGGCGAAGGCATTGGGCTGTACCAGATGGGCTTTCCGATTTATTTAATGGCGATAACGGTATCGTCGGCAGGCATACCGGTGGCAATTTCCATCATCACGGCGGAAAAAGTGGCGGAAAACGACTTTTTCGGTGCCAAAAGGGTGTTTAACGTATCGCTGCGGCTGCTTTTTATCAGCGGCCTGGTGTTCTCGTCGGCGCTGTGGTTCGGCGCAGGCTGGCTTATCGAAAACCACTGGATTCGCGATGCCCGCGCTTATTATTCCATTATCGCGCTGGCGCCGGCAGTATTTTTTGTAACCTTCCTGGCCAGCTTCCGCGGTTATTTGCAGGGCTGGCAGATTATGATGCCGACGGCGGCTTCCGAAGTTGTGGAACAGCTGATGCGCGTTGTTACCATGATTGTGTTTGCCTACATGTTTATGCCTTACGGGCTGGAATATGCGGCAGGCGGCGCAAGCATGGGCGCGGGCGTGGGTGCATTCTGCGCGCTGCTGGTGCTGATGTGGTTTTACGCACGGCTCAAGCGCAGCCTGAAGGATAAAATGCAGGGTGCGGTGGCGGCCAAAAAGCCGGAAGCGGCGGGCAAAATTATTATGCGCCTGCTTAAACTGGCGCTGCCGGTATCGCTTTCTAGCCTGATGCTGCCTGTTGTGGCAAACCTTGATTTGCTGATTGTGCCGCAGCGGCTTGAAGCGGCGGGGTTCAGCGTCGGCGAATCGACGGAGCTGTTTGGTTATTTAACGGGTATGGCGGTGCCGCTTGTTAACCTTGCCACCATTTTTACGGCGGCCATGACGATAAACCTTGTGCCTGCTATTTCCGAATCGCGCACGTTAAAGGATGCGGCCGGCATTAAGTCCAAAATAAGCACGGCCTTCCGCGTGGCAATGATTATAACCATGCCGTGTTCCGTGGGGCTGTACTTTTTAGCGGGCGACGTTGCTGCCTTAATTTACAATGCGCCGGGCGCGGCGGGGGCAATCCGCACCATGAGCTTCGGCATTTTCCTTTTGGGGCTGCACCAGATAAGCACCGGCATTTTGCAGGGGCTTGGCAAAACCGCACTGCCTGTTATTGCCATGATACTTGCCGCAGCCATTAAAGTTTGCTTAAGCTGGGTTCTTACCGCACGGCCGGAGCTTGTCATTAACGGCGCTTCTCTGGCAACGCTTGCCGATTTTGGCATTGCGGCGCTGCTTAATATGGTATTTATTTATAAACATGCACATTATTCGCTGAGCATTGACGGCATTTTTAAACCGGCGCTTGCTTCGGCGCTGATGGGCGCTGCCGTGTACGGTGTGCTTGTGGCGGCGCAGGGTTTTGGCGCGTGGGCCATTCTTGCGGCAATGATTGTCGCCGTGCCGGTTTATGCTGTTGCCCTGGCAGGCTTCGGCGGCCTTACCAAAGAAGACCTGGAGGACATTCCCTTTATCGGTCGCAGAGTGCTGGCAGTGGGCAGGCGTTTTGGTTATTTTAAATAAGAGGGCATAAAAATGAAAAGCAGCAAGTTTTATACATTTACCGTTCCCAATGGCAAAAGCTATAAAATACCTGCGCTTGTGTTTAAGGTCGGCGCAGTATTTGCCGCTGCCGCCGTATGCTTCGGCGTTTACGCGGCGTTTGCCTTTGTGCGCTACCACGCGCAGCAGCAGGAATTTGCCGAGTACCGTGCGCATAAGGCGGAGTACGAAGAACGCATGCAGGGGCTTTTGGATGATAACGAAAAAATGCTGCGCGACATAAACGAAATGGCTACTTTGGAAAGCCGCCTGCGCCGCGCGCTGATACGCGACCCGGAAGCAGGAATGAAGCTTGCCGCGCCGCAGCAGGAGAGCGCTCCGGCTGACGTTAAGCCCGGCTACACAGGGCAGGGCGGCCCGGCAGAACTTGGCATGATTGAAATGCTTGACATTTTAACCGTGCAGAACAAAAACATAAAACAGCAGATTGACGACAAGAAAACTTCCATGAAAGAGCTGCTTCTGGCGATGGAAAAACGCAGCAATTCACTGAATGATTTTCCGGATTTATGGCCGGGTGAAGGCGGCACAATCAGTTCGCCTTACGGCGGGCGCATGGCTCCTGTTGGCGGCGGCTATGACTGGCATCCGGGCATTGACATTGCCGTTGATTTCGGCACGCCGGTATATGCTTCGGCAGCCGGTACGGTAGAACAGGCAGGCTGGAACGGCGGTTACGGGCGCTATGTAAAACTTGACCACGGCAACGGTTACGAAACCGCGTACGGGCATATGAGCGGTATTGCCGTAACGGAAGGCGAAGCCGTGCGCAAAGGCGATATTATCGGTTTTGCAGGCAGCAGCGGTTACAGCACCGGCCCGCACATCCACTTTGAAGTGCTGGTAGACGGGCAGTTTGTAGATCCCATGTACATGTTAAGCAGTAAATAATCCGCATAAGCGGAAAATATGAAATAATTAAGCGGAGGCGATTTTATGAAAAAATTTATTTTGCTATTAACCACGGTTTTAACGCTGGCTTTTGCTGCAAGCTGCTTTGCAACCGAAAACAGCAGCGCGCTGAATGATGCGGAAGGCTCTGCACAGAAGGTTATTACCGCGCTGGTTGCCAGCGACACTTTGGGCTACAAGGATGCTGAAAAAGCCATGTCGGCAGACCTTGCCAAACAAATGAACGTTAACACTTTTATTGCCATGCAGCGCCAGGTGCAGGAAAAATTCGGCAAACATAAGGAAACCAAGTTCTTTTCGTTTGAACGTTTTGACCAAGCCGACCGCC
>OIYT01000083.1_pt1 | contig 121067 bp, 79 predicted proteins | sample 1588201 | NCBI WGS metagenome assembly OIYT01 (sample SAMN03283260) | human gut metagenome | biome: human-associated habitat; material: feces | host: Homo sapiens | place: USA | collected 2013
CCTGTACCAAGAGGACGGCTTTCTTTTCCTCGATACGCTGGTGTCGCTTCTCGTACACTTCGTTGTACTCGTTCTCAATGGTGGCGAGTGCTTCGGGCATGTGCTTGCGTGCGAAGTCAAGCAAAAGGGATGCTTCGGCATTGTTGCCGTATGCGCTTCGGAAATTGGCTATCAGATAATCCCTGCGGATGATGGTTTTTATCCTGACGGTGAGATTAGCCGCGATATTCATTTTATCCTCGTCCGTGAGATTATGTTTCCCTTCCTCGGTGATGCCCACGGCTGTGAAATGTTCTTCCCGCAAATGGGACAGCATGAAGAAATAAAGTATCTTTTCCTCGTCCGCACCGAACTTGCCGCCCGTGACGTCGGCTTCCATTATTTGCCGTTTGGTATCTTCAACCGTTTTTTCAAGGGCTATCTCCCTGTTGCGCTCGTCCTGCTTCTCCAATTTCTGAACGGGTGAGAGCGGTGCGGCTGCGGGTGTCCCGTCCTCTGCCTGTTCCGTCACGTTCTCCACATAGCAGAAAACAATCTCCTTTTGCCCTATCTTGGCATAGACGGTGATTTCTCCCGTTTCGCTCCTGCGGGTGATTTCTTCCTCTTTCTCCATGTAGTCCGCCCATTGCTGCTCGTAACGGGTACGGGCTTCCCCGTACTTTTCGGTGTCGTTAAAATTCTCGGCTTTGGGTTCTTTGGGGCTGTTTGGGAAAACGGTGTACGTTTCAAGGGTTTCGACCTCGTAGCCCGAAGCGATTAGCCGTTCTATTACCGTTTCGTTGGTGCTGTATCGGTCACGGCAGAGCGATACGCCCGGTTGGTTTTGCATGATTTGCACGGCTCGTTCCATGAGGAAAGAGGCGTTCATCTCGGCAAGGCACGTGCGGTTGGCGCAATGTCCGCACCCACCGTCACAGAACAACAGCAGGTTGTTCGTGTTGTGGGCGCACGTGGCGCACTCGGTCTTGTCAAAGGAGTAATACCGTAAATCGGTGGTATAATTGCTCTCTATCCGCTTGGCTACATCGGCAGCTTTCAGCCCCCGCCAACTGTTATACGTCCCCTCGTCCTGCAAATGCTTCTCGTACACTTCCCTCTGTATGTCCTCACCGTATCGGCAAATCTCGGTTGCCACGCTGATAGTCAGCTCGTCCGATTCCAAAAGGGTGGCGATTTCGGGAATAAGGGCGGTGAATTTCAGACGGGTGCGGATATAGTTCTCGTTCTTGCCGAAAAGTACCGCCAACGTCTGTACGGTGTGGCGTCCGCCCTCGATGAGTTTTTGATAGGCGGCAGCTTCCTCTATGGGTGTCACGTCCTTGCGCTGCAAGTTCTCCGTTATCGCCATTTCCTCGGCTGTCTCGTCCGACAGTTCGGAGACGATAGCCGGAATTTCCTCGCTGCCTGCGATGACGGACGCACGGTATCTGCGCTCCCCGAAAACAATCTCGTAACGGTCTGTACCGTCAATGGGGCGCACGGTGATAGGCTGTAATACTCCCTGCTGCTTGATGCTATCGGCAAGTTCGTAAAGGCTCGCTTCATCGAAGTGCTTGCGGGGGTTAAAACCGCTCGGCTGGATGTTTGCCAACGCTACCAATGTGATGTTTCTCTCTGCTGCTGATTGATTTGCTTTAGTTTTCATAATGTTTTTATTTTTAGAAGTTTATTAATATGACAATCGTGTTTATCGGGGTTAGGAAAAACTCACCTCGCTGTAACGGGGTGTATTTTTGGGTACAAGCAGGACATGTACTTCCGTGTCATGGAAATAGAAGCCCTTTACAAGCCATATCCCCCCTTTATATCGTTCGTAATTGGCTTGGTAATGTTCCATTGCATTTTTCAAAGCCGTAAAGGTGGACGGTTCGCTGCTGGTATAGGAATAGCCGTTATCGTACACTTCCTGCGGTACAAGTCCCCTGTGTTCCCCGTAGCATTGCAGTTCTTCAAAAGCCATGCAGACATTTTCGTTTATACATTTAATTTTGATTTCCATATCGGTAAATTTTATAGGTCTGTAAAATCGGTTTCTTTGCTATCTTTCTTTCTCCGCTTCGGCTCACGAAAGAAAGTAGCGGGCGGACTGCTCCGCCCTTGTGAGCCTTATTTGTGGTTATAGCATACGTTTTGAAACTCTATTTTCCTCTCTATCGCATGGCGCAGCGTGTAGGCGGTTCCGCCCGTCGGGGTGCTGTCGTAAAATACCACGAGATAGGCGGAGTTATCCAATAGGTAGTTATTACGATGCAAGAAACAACGGTCTGAATATTCATCCTGCAAGATTATCACCTCGTCCGCTTGGGCTAAAACAGCGTTATAACGCTGCCTGTCGGCTTGGGTGTATCGGTCTGCCTGCCCTTTGAACGGAATAACGGCTTTTAGCTGAATGTACGGGAATACCTTTTTTGCGTTCAGAACTTCCTCGGCTGCGATAAGGTCGAAGCCGTTCGCCATGCCCGATAAAAACGTATGGTAGTCACGCTTGCAAAGTTCGGTTATCGCTGTATAGGTGTCGAAGCCTATATCTACCAATTTCTTTTGCGTGTCGGGGCTGTTCCTTGTCATTCTCTCGGCTCGGTGTCCCGAAAAAGAGACGGTCTTTTCCCTTAACCAAAAATCACGCTCGGCACGGCATTGCATCAACGTCCTGCGCAGGGTTGTGAACTCCTGCCCGTTGGTATGGCGGTATTTGTAATCGAAATAGATTTCCCCCCGGAACGCTCCCAAACAGCATTGTTTATAGGTTTCCTCGCCAAAAAGTTTTGTCTCGGCTGCTCCGTTCCTGATGAATGTCTTTGTCTCCATATCGGTATATTTTAGATTGTTATTACTCGGTTACTTCCTGCCACAAACCACGCTGTTTGTCAAAATCAATGTTGTAATAATAGGCGGTCTTTGTCTTGGGCTTCTTCCGTCCGCTGAAAGTTTGGGTTTCCGAAACCTTGTACCCTTTGCGGGTTTCCGCCACGATTACGCACGTGAGATACGGCAAATATTTATGTCTGAATTTCTTTCCTTCCATGTCGGTATGTTTTAAAAGACTAAAAGAATGATTATCAGAACGAACACGATACCCACAAACAGCCGCCAAACAAGGGCGAGAATGAACCGTGCCACGAAGTAAAACAGAGCCACGGCAAGCCATAAGGCGAAAAACTGCCCTGCGGTGGTGGTGAAGAAGTAAATCACCACAGCCCAAAGGATTAGGCGGTAAATCAGTTTGGAAATGAGTATCGTTTTCATGTTCTTGGGTGTTGTCGGGCGGATTGCTCCGCCCGTGGTTGCTTAATAGTTTCCTTTCGGGATATAGCGGTTATCTGCCATTAACCGGAATTTGTTATAATCAGTCGTACCGCAATAACAAAGGGATAACTCGTAAGAAAGGTGTCCGTCCTCTATGTAGAAAGTGAAGCGCAAACCGTTGCGGGTAATCGTTCCTTTTGAATGGTCTTGCTTCTCCCACCTTATAGTTTCATTCTCAATACTTTTCAAGAAATCGGAAACCTTTTGCGCATTTTCCGTGTCTTCTTCCGCCACTTGGTTGTATATCGAAGTATAGTAGTTTATCCAGTCGTTCACTTTCTTGGCGGTGAACGTGCCGATGTTGCACGGCTTTTCATATTGCTTGGTCACTCTCTCGATGTCGTAATGATTGACGTTCTTAAAATGCTCCATATCGGCAGCTATCCTGTATTTGTTCTCCTTGTATATCTTGCCCACATGGAAACGGATGCCGTTATGCGTGAACTCGATTTGGACACCGTAAAATGCGGGGTATTCACCGTCTGACACGTGGTAACCGTATTCCGCTTGGGGTATGTACTTCCTTATCTCCTGCATGAGGGGGGACATCTCTTTTTTTGCCTGTTCCGCCCTGTCGGTAAACATCGCATTTGCATTCAACTCGTTAAATTCCTTTTCTGATAGTGTTTTCATCTTCCTGTGTTTTTGGGGGCGGATTGCTCCGCCCGTTTGTTAATATTCTTGTTCCTGTTATCGTTTAGGCTGCTGCGGGTTCGTTTATCGGTTCTGTCACCCGTTCGGCTATCATCTTTGCCGCCTTGTTCACGTCTCCCAATATCTCCACCAAAAAGGCGGGTTCTTCCTTCAGCTTGGTGAGCCAGTGTTTCAGATAGGCAGCGTTGTTGTCCTGCGGTGCGGCTGCGTAGCCGAAGAACGCACCGCAAAGGGCGGATGTGAGTTCTGCAACAAGTTCCTCACGTGCGTAGAGCGCATCACCGAAAAAGTTGCCGAACGTGCGGTTCAGCCGTTGGGGGCTTCCCGTGCTGTGCGCCATTTCATGCAGGAGCGTGCCGTAATATTCCGCTCCCTGCGGGAACTGCCCTTTTTCGGGGCAAACGATGTAGTCGGCTGACGGGACATAAAAGGCGCTGTCGGAATACTTTACCTTAATGGGGCAATACCAGTTCTGCGTATAGACCAGCTCGTCCAGCGCATCGAACATCATCCCGTCCGAATGGTTTTCGGGCTGCTCGTTCCTTTTCATCCGCTCGTAGCGTTCGGGGTGCTTCTCGGCAAAATTGGTTTGTTCGATATTGAAGACGTTGTAATACTTCATCTGCGGAATGACCTTGTAATTTTCCTGCTCGGTTGCGGACAGCTTGCGGTATTCCTCGTATTTGACAGTCTTTTTCGTCTCCTTGTGTACCACGAACTTAAACCAATAGTAAACGGGAAACGAGCGTGCGCCCTTGTTGATGTTCACCTCTTCCTCTTTGGCTTGGTTGAACGTGAGGAACACGGGCAAAGAGAATTTCATGAACTCGGTGTAAAATAACAACATCAAGACGTTGCCGCCATTATAGACCGTTCCCCTGATGTTACGGGGCAAACCTTGTTCAAGGCTCGTTATCCACGGTTTTTGCCAATCAGTTTTTAAACACTCGATTTTCTTTACCAATAACTCCGTGAACATCGGTGCAATCTTTTCGATAGTGTTGTTCGTTGTCGTTGCCATAACTTTACGCTTTAAAATTGTTACTACTCGTTTTCGTTTTCATCGCTTGCCGCCCCAACCAATTTTTTTCCCTTGGCTGATTGGGAAGAACATTGACAATCATAGAAAGCGGAAAGGGAGAATTGCAACCATCTGAAAAAATGGTAAATACTACCCGCAGGGTGGAGATTTGGCATTTTTTGCGGATTTGCTTTCTCCCCCGCCTACCTTCGTCAATGTTTTTCCAATCAGCTTAGGGAAAAATAGCCTTCCAGTAAATTGAATGAATGACAGGTTACTTATCGGTACAAGACGGGAAAGTGCTGTTATGAGAACCGGGAACTCCGGTTTCCGGAAATTATCGGAGAACCGGGCAATTAAAAACGGGGAAAATATGCTGGCTGCAAAAAAATATGTTGCCGTCTGCTTAGGTTTGCACCGCATGGGACACGACAAAGTTACAAACATGAAGCAAAGCACGGACAAGCGGTACATAAACGCACCGACACTCTTGTAACAGTCTGTATATTTGCGGGAAACAGTAAATTATCAGATATGGAAATAGTGACTATCGAGAAGAAAACATTTGAGGAAATGAAAGAGAGGTTCAATCGGTTCAGTGAACATGTAGAGCAATTGTGTTCCCGGTACAGACCGCCGGAGAAAATGAACTGGCTGGATAATGCGGACGTGTGCGAGAAACTGAACGTGAGCAAGCGGACGTTGCAGACGTACCGTGACAGCGGGCTGCTGGCATACAGCCAGATCAACCACAAGATTTATTACAGGCTGGAAGATGTGGAAGCGTTTATAACGGCAATGAGCAGGGAACTGATAGAGGAAGAACAAGATGGAAGTGATAACAAAGGACATGGAAGAGGTACAGGCGTACTTTGAAGCTCTGGAACGGAGCATGAAATACGTGGATAACGTGACGGCGAACTTCCGTCCGGTAATGAACGGCGAGGTGTACCTGACGGGGGAAGATGTGTGCAGGATATTGCATATCACTACCCGTACCTTGCAGGACTACCGGGCGCAAAGGATTATCCCGTTCATTGCACTACCGGGCAAGACGCTGTACCGGCAGTCGGACATACTGCGTATGCTGGAAGAGAACTACGTGCAGATGAAGCGAAAAAGCAAACGTGGGAAAAGTCCTGCTTAACTTTTGAAGGCGGTGCATGGATAAATGCAGCAAAGGCAGGAACTCCCAAACGGAATTCCTGCCTTTGCTGCGTTTTGCCTTGCCGGAAGAGATCAGGCGGTTTCACGCAAGGCGGCTGTTTGCTGCTTCTTGACCTTCTTCTGTTTCTTGTCAAGGACTTTCTTCTGCATGGTCGCAAGGTTGGCGGAGATCGCACGGAAATCGGAGCTGACCATCTTGTTCGTTACCACCGCATAAATCTGTGTGGTGCTGATATGCTTGTGACCGAGTATCTTTGAAAGCGCCTCAATCGTACCGCCATTGCAGAGATAGACCGTCGTGGCGAAGGTATGACGGGAAAGATGGAAGGTGACTTCCTTGTTTATCCCGCAAGCCGTGGCAATCTTTTTCAGGTGGTCGTTACATGTGCCGTTACTTGGCATGGGAAACACGAAATCATCCTTCGCAAGCCCTTTGTAGCGTTCGATCAGTTCTTTGGCAATTTCCATAAGCGGGACGTTGCTCGACACCTTGGTCTTGGTGCGGCGGGTGATGATCCATTCCTCACCGTCGAAGTCCATGCGCTGGATCTTGTCAAAGGTGAGCGTCTTTATATCTATGTAACTCAACCCGGTGAAGCAGCCGAAAAGGAACATGTCACGGACGAGGTTTGTCTGCCTGTCCACAAACACGGTATTGGCTACGGTTTGCAGTTCCTCTTCCGTGAGGTAGCCCCGGTCTGTCTCTTCCATTTCGAGCTTGTACTCGCTGAACGGGTCGGTGCGGATGATTCCCCTGCGCCAAGCCTTGTCGGTCAGGCTAAGCACAGGCATGGTGTAAATCCAGAGGGTGTTTGCGCTCAATCCCTTTTCGTTGCGGAGGTAGCTGTCGAAATCGTCTATGAAGTCTTTCGTCAGTTCCTTGTAAGCCATGTCGGTGCGTTTCTTCTTCTCCCACATGAAGGCTTCGAGGTGCTTGTAAACGGTCAGGTACTTGTTATAGGTGGACTTCGCACGGAGTTTCTTCTCCACCATGTCGCCAAATTCCTTGTTCATGGTCTGGAAGTCTTTAAGGATGCAGTTCTCCATCACACCGATGCCTAAAAAGGCGTTACGCACTTTCTCGGAAGTGACAAAATCGTCCGACCGGAGTATCTGGTAATAGTGGTTGTTGATCCGGGCTTTGATCTCTTCCAACTGCGGGTTGATCTCTGCGGCTTCGGCTGACTTGCCGTTTACTTTTCCGGCTTCGGCATTCCACAAAGAAGGGGTGACGAACAGCTTTGCGCTGAACGTGGCAATATCGCCGTCAATGGTGATACGTGCCATTACGGGGGCTTTTCCGTCACTTACTCTCGCTGCTGTCCTCTTTAGATAGAACAGGACTTTAAAGGTGCTTCTCTTTGTTTTCATAACTCTAAATATTCGTTTGTAAAGGTAATTACTTTCCCGTTACCACGAGTTATGAAGAATTACGCAAAATAATGAAACAGAACTTGTTATCGTTATGGTAGGGTGTCATGGATTAGGTAATGACTTAGTACCTGAACTATGGCTTAACCCTACTTTTTGGGGCTTTTTTTGCCGAAGGCTGTTTCGTTCCGCTTGGCTACTAAGATGCTGACCTGCTTATTTTTAAGCTAAACTTTGCTTTTCTTTGCGCCTAATCCCGATTTTTTATTCAAAAGAATGTTATAGTATATAATCTAATGTGTTTGTATATAGTGTATTAGCTTGAAGGATTTTCTTTTTCTAAAAAGAATGAAGTGATGTTTATCTAATTAATATGTTATATTTGCATATAGCTTTTATATAATTAGAAAAGAAATAGAGTTATGCGTATCTTATTTAGTATAATCTGTTTTAATATCTTTTTTCTTATTAGAGGATATTCTCAGGAGTTACGAACTATTACGGTGAATGATGGGCTGAGTAGTATGATTGTACGTAATATAGCTCAAAGTGATAATGGGCTTATTTGGATTGCAACTCAATGTGGAATTCAAAGTTATAATGGAACCTTCTTTAAACAATACGATGTATTTGATATGAGAGGGGTAACGGGGAATAATGATAATCGTTTTTTGTTGGTTCAGAATGATAAATTTGGTCGTCTCTGGGCTATGAATCGTAATCAATTATTTCTTTATAGCAAGGAGCTGGATACTTTTATTGAAACTTTTTCTATCTCTGATAAAAAGAATACTTTTATAGAAGCAATGGAGCTTCATGTAACAGATTCATTGAACCTATATGTAGTAACCAGTAATGAATTGTATCATTATAATATAGCACTGCGTAAATTAAACAGTGTAGATAAGGCTTTTGGAGCACATTCTTTTATGCCTTTATCAAACGGATTTTCTCTTATTGCTACTCATCAAGGTCTTTTGTTTATGCAATTGAATACGGATCGGATAGTTAATATGATTTCTGATGAAAAATTCAATAATCCTTTATTGAACGGGCTTGATTTGCGGAAAATAAAGAGTGACGGATATGGAAATATTTGGCTGGCAACTTATACAAAGGGCATTTATGTGATAAAATCTGATGGCAGAGTCATAAAACCTAAATGGGATATGATTACCCATAATTATCGGGTGCTTGATATACAAAGCTATAATAATAAGATAGTAATAGCTATTGATGGTTTTGGGCTTGTTTTCTGTGATTTGAACTTGGAATTGTTGTATACAATAAAAGTCAATGATACTGATTTGTCATTGTCTAATAGTGGAGTTCAGTCTCTTTTTGCTGATAATAAGAACCGTTTATGGATTTCTACATTTGGAGGAGGAATCAATTGTATAGATCCTCATATATCTCCCTTTCATACTATACAACATTTTTCTAATAATAAGAATAGTCTTTCAAATGATATGGTACGGGCTATTTATGAAGATACGGATGGTAATATCTGGTTTGGGACCAAAGAAGGAGTAAGCATATACACGCCAATAACAAAACAATGGCGGCATTTGAATAGTGGGACGGATTCTAAATTCAGTTCTAATTCTACCATGTCTATCACTGAAGATGGGAACGGAGATATTTGGATTTCAACTTTTGCCGGAGGAATAACAGTTTGTGATAAAAACTTGCATATTAAGCGTAAAATAACAACCACCAATAGCTCCTTAACATCAGATGATATATTTGTATTATATACGGATCGTGATAAGGATATTTGGATTTCGGGAGAGGACGGGAACCTTAGTTGCTATAATAGTGCATCCCAGCAACTGATATTGTATGGGATAAATAGTCGTATTCGCGCCATAACTGAGACTGGTTCGGGGGATATACTTGTAAGTGGTATCAGAGGAGTACAAAAGATAAATAAAAAAAGTGGTAAAGTAGAAAACGTCTTTTCACCAAAGAATCAGAATAAGCATATTATGGTTTATAGTGTTTTGGAAGATGAAAAAGGACGGTTATGGTTTGCAACGGATGGATTAGGAGTCATCTGTCAAGATATAGATACTAAAGAAACCACTACATTTAGTATAGACAATGGACTGGCTTCTAATGTGTGTTATTGCCTTTTGATGGATGTTTTAGGCAATATCTGGGTTAGTACACAAATGGGCTTAACTTGTATAAATGGGAATGATTTTACTTTACAGAGCTTTTCTGCAAGAAATGTCGCTCATGGGCAATTACGTGAGTTTTTGTATTGCTCACGTGCTTCGTTAAAAAATGGGAAGTTATTGTTTGGAGGTTTTAATGGCTGTACAATTTTCGATCCGTCATCCGTAAATCGTGAATCAGTATTAGCCCCTTTAATATTTACTGATTTTAAATTATTCAACCATTCTGTAAAGCCTCAAGAGAAAGGAGGGCTTCTTGAACAAAGCATTGATTTGACTTCTAAAATAGAACTTGATTATACCCAAAATACTTTTTCTATTGATTTTGCTGCTATTAATTTTTCTCGAATAGAGCAGAATTGGTATTCTTGGATACTGGAAGGTGCTGAGAAAGAATGGAATGCTTATACAGATAGAACTTCTGCCTATTATACAAATCTAAGTCCTGGAAGTTATGTTTTTAAGGTGCGGACTGCTCCAATAGGTGGAAGCTATAATGAAAAAGCAATTGTCATCGTAATAGGTTCACCTTGGTGGGCTACTCCAATAGCGTATTTGATTTATACTTTAATTATACTTTTGCTGATACGATTGATTATGAGGTTTTATAGAAACCAAATTGTAGTCAGCCAAGCGAAGGAAAAAATGGACTTTTTTGTGCGTATTGCACATGATATCAAGACTCCATTGTCGTTGATAATGTTGCCTCTCTCCAAAATGAAGAAAGAAGTAGTGCTTAATGAAAAACTGGATAAAGAATTGGATATAGCTATTAAAAATTCGGAACGTCTGGAGAAACTGGTTAATCAATTATTACAATTTGAAAAGGCTTCTTCCAGGCAAGTTAAATTGCAAGTTGGTAAATACCGGGCTGAAGCTACTATAGAGTCTATTGCAAAGACATTTGCTCCGATAGTACAGAAAAAGAATATTAATTTCTTGGTGACACTACCTGAGGTGACCACCTGGCTTTGGTTCGATATGGACAAATTCGAGAAAATATTATATAATTTGTTAGACAATGCGTTTAAATATACACCCGAAAACGGTGAGGTTGAAATAAAAGCCAAAGTAGATGCAGATAGTTATATTATTGAAATAAGAGATTCTGGTATCGGAATTCTGGAGAATCAGAAATCAATAATTTTTCGGAAATATTATCGGGCTTCTAATGTTGTAAATTCAAAAATTCCGGGGAGTGGAGTGGGATTGCTTATTGTAAATGAGCTTTTGAAATTACATAGTGGTACTGTAACATTCTCAAGCAGAGAAGGAGAAGGGACTACTTTCGTTCTAGCTATACCATTGGGCAGAAAACATTTTGCAGAACAGTTGGTTGACTATGTGGAACAATTGGAAACTCCATTTCCGGTACATGCTAATGAGGATCAAGAAAGGGCGAAGATATTAATTGTTGAGGATAACCCGGAATTGTTACTTTATATAGAACAGAATCTAGGTGAATATTACAATGTTGATTCGGCGTCTAATGGGGTAGAGGCCATAAAATGTATTGAGAATAATTTACCAGATATTGTAATTACTGATTTTATGATGCCAGAAATGAATGGCATTGAACTTTGTGAGAAAATAAAATCGACACCCAAATGGCAAGGGGTGCTTGTTATCATACTGACTGCTTTGTCTTCAAATGAACATAAGATAGATGGTTATAAAGCTGGTGCTGATGGATATATTGAGAAACCATTTGATATATTAGTTCTTCAATCTCGTATTGAGAATTTGTTGAAGAATAAATCTGTGTTAAGAAAGAATATATTGAAGACATTTGATTCGGATACTTCTTTGGTGAATAATCAGAATCAGGCATTTGTGAATTTAGTAGCTGGAATTGTTTTGGAACATTTGTCAGATGCTGAATTCTCTATAGAAATATTGTGTAATGCTGTTGGGATGAGTAATTCTACTTTTTATCGTAAACTAAAAGAAATTAGTAATCAGTCTCCAGCAGAATTCATAAATGAAGTACGTATGAATAAAGCTGCAGAACTTTTAAAAACAGGAAAATATAATGTAAGTGAGGTAGCTTATATGACAGGCTTCTCTTTCCCAAATTATTTTAGCAAAGTTTTTAAAAAGTTCTTTGGATGTACTCCGAATGAATTACTGCCTAAATAATATGAAGATCCACTCATGCGCTGCAAGTAATATCAGCTTTTTTCTATGATACATCTATATAGACTACCGTCGTAATTCTTATATCTAGTAAATATATAAGTATTGACTAATACAGAACTGAAATCGAGTATTTTATTCCTTGATTCTTGAGAAAAATTTGTAGCTAAGATGCCACTACCTAGTATTCCCGGATTGCAGATAATCGTATCTTTCCTTATTGAATTCATTATTAGCTCAATGCAAGTATATTCTTTAATATCTTCTTCTTTGAGTCTGTTTATGATATATTGGTTGATGTGCATTTTGTCATCTTCAGTCATAAAACCATACCATAACAAGCACTTTATGCCTGCCTGGGTAGCTTTTATTAATATATCTAAGTAACTTATTCCCGATATTCCTTTCTTGTCGATTTCATAAGGATCAATATGAAGAAAAGAAGATTTGGGAAGCGTAGGTAGTAGTTTTATAACTCCTTCGAGAGAATCTGCATGATATGTTTGAATATGCGTTTCTAACTCTATTTGTCCGGCGTAAAGTTCTATGTTTTCTAAAGCATCCTTTTCAATATCAAAGAAGATATATTGGGATGCTCGTTTTTCTAGTATATTCATAGCTAAAGCCGGAGATCCTAAATAATTCCCTTTTTCCATTTCTATACTTTCCAGCTTATAATAAATAGAATTTCTAAGAAACTTTTCTTTATTGGCTTTTTCCAGAAAATGATAAATACCATATTGTTGTTCCACAGTATGTGACATGCGATAAATGGCAGATGCCGAATTTGTCTCTACGTACACTTGTGGCTTTTCGGTTTGAAGAATCTCACAGAGTACAAGATGTTTAAATACATCTGCTTGTTTCCCGAAATGAGTATAAGTGGCCATATTTTTATGATTAATGTTTATGGCAGCAATATTAGGCTATATAAAGGATAAAAGCCTTGACTAAAGTCAAGACTTTTAAGTATACAGTTGTTTTTTTCGTATTCTGCTGAGGGTTTCGGGGGTAATACCGAGAAACTGGGCTATTTCTTTTAAAGAAAGTTTTTCTTGCAAATCGGGACATCGTTTCATTAATGACCGGTAACGTTGTTCGGGACTATCGCAATAGAAGCCTAATAAGCGTTGGTATATCTCGTCAAACATGGTTTCGGCTATCTGTCTGCCTAATCGTTGGGTATCTATGTCTGTTTCCCAAAATTGATTAAGTCGGTTTAAGCTAAGAAGATAAACTTCACATTCGGTAGTAGCCTGTATATTGACCGTAGAAATTGCCTGTTTTATAAAAGAAGGATAGTCACAGACGAAATCGTTTACGAAGCTATAACCAACAATCCATTCATTGGCGTCTGCATCTATATGTGATAAGCGGAACATGCCGGACATGATAAAACCTATCTGATTTGTTTTTTCATTTTGCCGTACCAGATATTCATTCTTCTTGAATTTAGTAAGTACCCCTTCTTCCAGAAATAATTTTTCGAGCCTGGAAATATTGGGGTGACTGTCTTTTATATTAAATTTGTCCATAGCTATTGTATTAGTACATATGACAAAGGTACAAAGATTGCAGAAAAAATCATCTATTAATCGAAAAGTGCTGAAATATGGAGGATTAATATGTTTTTAATTCAATATTAATTCTGTTTCGGCTTACTTTTTAATGCTGCCCCGTTTACTTTGCAAACTGGAAAACAAATATGTCTAATACCTAATTAATAGTATTCTTAAATGAAACGAAATGCAATTTTATTAAGCTTGCTGACGGTTTTGCTCTTGCTACCGGGAAAGGCAGTGGGGCAAACCACATCGAGCGATGGTAAATTGGTGTATAATTTCCCGTTTGCACCAAGTGAGGGTCTTGTAAATAGGATAGAAAAGGAGTATAGGAAAGAAGTTTGCCTGAATGGTTACTGGGACTTCCAACCTGTGGCTTTGCCGGGTAACTATGTGCAAGGTAAAGGTGTAGCACCGGAACTGCCGTTGCCTAAAGAAGGGGCTTGGAGCAAAACCCGCATAAAAATACCTTCTCCCTGGAATATTAATTCTTTTGCCAACCGAGATGTGGAAGGACCCGATCATCGCAATTACCCGTCTTATCCGAAAGAATGGGAGCAAGTGAAAATGGCATGGATGAAGAAAACTATAACGATTCCTGCTGACTGGGATGGTCAACAGATAAAACTTTATTTTGAGGCTGTATCCGGATATACTGAAATCTATATTAATAAGGAGAAGGTGGGAGAGAATTTTGATATTTTCCTTCCGTTCAGTGTAGATATTACGGATAAAGTGAATGCAGGTGAGACAGCTGAAGTATGGGTGGGAGTTCGCAGCCAGTCTTTGTTTGAAAATAATTCTACGATTGGTCGCCGCATTGTTCCTGCCGGTTCTATGTGGGGATATCATATTGCCGGTATCTGGCAGGATGTATATTTGCTGGCATTGCCCAAAGTGCATGTGGAAGATGTATATGTGAAACCGTTGGTTTCAAAGAATATGCTTGAACTGGAAGTGACTGTGCAGAATAATACGGAAAAGAAAGCTGACTTACAGATTCAAGGTAAAGTCAATGAGTGGGTGAATCTGGCAGGAACAGATATAAACTCGGCTCCTGTACCAGCATGGGAACTTGGTCAGGAAGCTTTGAAAGTAGCTCCTGTAAAGGTGGCTATTCCCGCTAATGCTTCGAGCAAAGTTGTATTGCAGGTTCCGGTATCCGGTGAGTTGAATTTCTGGACTCCTGAACAGCCGAATCTTTATGCCGTATTGCTTTCATTGCAGGCTAAGAAAGAAACCCTTGATATGAAATATGAGCGTTTCGGATGGCGTGAATGGACATTGCAAGGTACTACACAGTATTTGAACGGTAAGCCTTATCAGTTAAGAGGTGATTCCTGGCACTTTATGGGTATTCCGCAAATGACGCGTAGATATGCGTGGGCATGGTTCACTGCTATTAAGGGAATGAATGCCAATGCAGTCCGTCCTCATGCACAGATTTATCCTCGTTTCTATATGGATGTAGCTGATGAAATGGGTATCTGCGTATTGAATGAAACTGCTAACTGGGCGAGTGATGGGGGGCCGAAACTGGATTCCGAGCTCTTTTGGGAGGCATCTAAAGAGCATCTGAAACGTTTTGTACTCAGAGACCGTAATCATGCCTCTGTCTTTGGTTGGAGTATCAGTAATGAAAATAAACCAGTGATTTTGCATGTTTACAACAGACCGGAATTGATGCCTCAGCAGAAGAAAGCCTGGGAAGACTGGAGGGATATTGTTCGTGCAAATGACCCGACTCGCCCGTGGATTTCTGCCGATGGAGAAGATGATGGAGATGGCATCTTGCCGGTTACAGTAGGTCACTATGGTGACATGAATTCAATGAAACATTGGGTTGGAATAGGTAAACCTTGGGGAATCGGTGAACATAGTATGGCATACTATGGTACACCCGAGCAGGTTGCTAAGTATAATGGTGAAAGAGCTTACGAATCGCAGTTGGGACGTATGGAAGGATTAGCTAATGAATGTTATCATCTGCTTGCTAACCAACGTAATATGGGGGCTTCTTATAGTACGGTTTTCAATATGGCATGGTATGCCTTGAAACCACTGCCGTTGGGTAAAAAGGACATGACTACACAGCCGGATATAAGTAAGGACGGTGTCTTCTTCACAGAATATAAGGAAGGTGTTCCGGGGGTACAACCGGAACGTGTAGGTCCCTACTGTACTACATTCAATCCTGGATATGATCCAAGTCTGCCTTTGTATGATCCGTGGCCTATGTATGATGCTATGCGTGCAGCCAATGCACCGGGGCATCCTGGTTGGTCTGCTTATGCTGATATTGACAAGAAGCAATATGAAGCACCGACAGCTACTCCGGCAGAGAAATATAAAGAAGTGATTTTCATAGGCGGAGATGACAGTAAATTGAAAGGTATTCTGGATGCACAAGGCGTGAAATTTGCTGCAAAGATTACTGCACCTGCACGTATGATCTATATTGTAGATGGTACTTACACTTTGTCTGTTGCTGAAAAGAAGAGTATGTTAGCTAATATTGCTAAGGGTGCTGATGTATGGATTTGGGGATTAACACCTCAGACTGTGAATGTGTACAATGAGATTCTGCCTCTTCCGGTGGCTCTGGATAACCTTAAACGTTCTTCTTTCCTGCCAGTTCAGAAATCATGGATACGTGGCTTGAACAATTCAGATTTCTATTTCTGTGAACTTCAAAGAGCTGATGCTTCAGAGTACTCGTTGACAGGCGCTTTAGTGGAAGAAGGAGAGGTATTGCTGAATGCTTGTAAAACTGATTGGAGAGCTTGGAATAAACGTCCGGAGGAACTTAAAACAGCCAGTACGGTACGGAGTGAGTACGAGTGTACAGCAGCTACTCCTGTATTTGTGAAATATCGGAAAGATGCTTCCTGCTTCTATATCAGTACTTTGAAAGAGTTTACAAACTCAGAAAAAGGTTATAATACGTTAGGGGTAATTCTGAAGAATGCCGGTATTGACTGTAATGAGATTGAGGTGAAATCAAATGAAGTTTTCTTCTTGCGTGATAATCAGCTAATATTCCCAGTTGCTACAAAGGACAAGTTAGTGAAAAAGGCAGATGGATGGGCTTTGGATATTTATGTGTTCAGTCCGCGTCCTTTGGATGATTTGCTGATTGAACCGAATATGCCGAAACTTACGTTAGTGGTGAAAGCTAAAGAATGCCAGCTTGCCATTAATGATAAAGCATACACTGCTGCTGCACAAAACAGACACGAGGCTACTTATAAAGAACTGCCTTTGTTGCAAGGTTGGAATAAGATAAGCATAAAGATAGGAGAAAGAGATAAAAATGAATTCAGTGGTAACTTTAGGTGTGATAACAGAAATGAATTCCTTTCTTCTCTGAAAGTAATGTTTATCAATCCCGAAGCAAAATAAAAAATAGGTTTATCTCGCCTCTAAGGTATCTGGGCTGTACTTGATTTGTACGGCTCAGATACGGCTTTGATACGGACCGGGTCTGTTATTTGAGGTGAACTGAAAAAGGTAAATGGATTAAGGGAAAAAAACAAAGTTTTTGAATAGGTGTTTTTCAATAGGTTCAGTTATACACTCTGGTATTATGCAAATAATTAGCATAATACCGGAGTGATTATAACTGAAATTACTTTTGTATAGAGAATAGAATCGTTTTTGATGATTTTGTCGAATACTGGTTACTTTTTATTAATCTTATTACTAATTTTATCTTTTTTTTATACCTTTGTCATGTCTTCTTGAACTAGAAATATGAAAAACTGTTGCAGATATATATTGCTTGTACTCTTCCTGTTCACAGGGGCTGATTTATTTGCCTCTGTATATAACGGGGGACTCTATTTTAAGTCTCATTCCGCTCCCAGTGTTGATAGGACTTCTCTTACTCTGAATGATGACAAACCTTTCGACGTTAGTAATGAGTTTACCATTTCTTTTCAGATGTGGGTACGAAACAATGAACCCGACTTTGGATCAATATTGCATTTATATACGAATACGAACCAATTAGTGCGTTTTTCATTTGTTGCGGGAGGGCGTAGACATTATCCGGCATTGGTATTTAATGAAGGAATGGTCACTGTTGATAGTCCCATTGAACGAGAGAAATGGATACCTGTTTCCCTGCGAATGGATATGAATAATAATTCCATCGCTGTGAATTACAATGGAAAGGATACGACTATAATGGTACCTTTAAGTGGTTCAACACATGTAAGAGCATTGTTTGGACATGCTCCTGAATATCTGGCAGACGTAGCGCCTGTAAATATAAAGGATGTAAAAGTGTCGCAGGACGGTGAACAAACTTGTGAATGGAAACTTTGGAAACACAATAATAACATTTGTTTTGATGAAATGAAGGGAGCGATAGCACGTGCTGAGTCTCCTTATTGGCTGATTGATGATCATATAGAGTGGAAACAAATTTATAAGGGTAATATATCAGGAAGATTGGATGTTGCCTTTAATGCATTGGATGCTTCATTTTATTTGGTAAAACCGGAAATGGTGGAAGTACTGGATGAAAATGGAGATATAGTAGATGAAATAAAAGTACAGGGAGGATATCCTGCCATGGAATTTACGGATCATTTGATGTATGACACATTGAGTAATAGATTGTTATCTTATTCATTATCCCAAAAGTGTGTGTCTTTTTTCTCTTTTGATACAAAAAGGTGGAGTCTTGCGGAGCGTCATATAGAAGAACCGAATTATTATAATCATGCTCGTACTTTTAATTCTGCCGATTCATCATTCTATTTTTTTGGAGGGTATGGTTTTTACAGATATCAGAATGATCTGTTTCGTATGGATCTTACTACGGGTGAATTGGAGAAGATTGACTATGAACCTTTACTGAATCCTCGTTATTCGTCGGCCATAACAGTGGTGGGGGATGAGCTTTATATTTTGGGCGGTAGAGGAAATAAATATGGTAAGCAAGAATTAGTTTCTCATTTCTATACGGAACTTTGTGCTATTGATTTGAAAAAGAAAAAGTCGCGTGTGGTATGGAGGAGGCAACAGACAGATGCCTATATGCTAATGGCTTCATCTATGTATTTCGAACCCTCGGATAGTTCTTTTTATGCAGTTGCACTGAAAGATGGTGGAGTTCTATGGAAAGTTTCTATGAAAGATACGGTTTGGACAGAAGTTTCTAAACCAATTCATAATGATGTAGTTCATCAGGATTGTGATTTTAGTTTTTATTCTTCGCCTTCTCATCAGAAACTTTTCTTGGTAATGGATAAGATATTGACAGATCGTACGCACGATGTGTCTATCTATTCTATCAATACTCCGTTGATGAGTGAATCTGATATTATGCAGGTTGAAGAAGAAGTTGTAGCCGATTCTTTTGCATGGTATTGGATTGTTGTGGGGATATTGGCATTGTTGGGGCTTGGATATGTTATATATTTCTGGTTATCCCGGAATAAGGCGGTAAAATCTCTGTCAGAAAATGTTTCGACTGTTATGGGAGATATGCCGGAGGGGAGTAAGAAACAGGAAAATAGAGGAACTGAATTAGAGGGTGAAAATATACTTGTGGCTAAGCCCATTGAAAACTATTTCGATCGTAGTCGTTCGGCAATATCTTTGCTAGGAACATTTAATGTGAGAGATAAGGAAGGAAATGATATTACTTCTAATTTTACGCCTCGTCTGAAAAGTCTCTTGGTCTTATTGATTCTTTATACGGAAAAGAACGAGAAAGGTATTTTGACGCGGAAGATGACAGAAATGCTCTGGTCGGATAAAGATGAGATTGCTGCCAGAAATAATCGGAATGTAACATTACGTAAACTGCGTGTATTACTGGAAGAAGTGGGAGATGTAGAAGTGATAAGTGATGGTGGATTCTTAAAAATACGTTGGAATGAAAATGTATTTTGCGATTATTGTACTGCGCTTCATTGTATGGACCTATTACAGAAAAACGGAGCTCAGAAAGATGAAGTACTTTTGAATCAGATATTGGAATTGTTGCTATATGGTCCGCTACTCTCCAATACGATTGTTGACTGGTTGGATGAATTTAAGGATGCTTATTCAAGCCTTTCTATTGATTTGCTTAGAAATCTTCTGGATATTGAATATCGGAAAAGTGATCGTGAAATGGTGCTTCGTATTACTGATATTATGTTCCTGCATGATCCTTTAAATGAGGAAGCTTTGGCGGCTAAGTGCTCAGTTTTGTTTTTGGAAGGGAAAAAGGGCATTGCTAAAAGTGTTTATGACCGTTTCTGCAAAGAGTACCGTGAATCGCTTGGGGAAGATTATAAGATACCACTTTCCAAATTATGCGAATAACTCAATCTATTTATAATTAAGCGTTTAATTGAAAGAATTAAGCGCTTTTTTAATGCCTAATTAAGTCTGTTTTTTATGCTTTATTAATCTGTTCAGTGTACTTTTGTGGCAAGAGTTATCTATCAAAAATTCTAGTAATTTATGAAAAAACTTTATGCTACATTCCTGATTATTGCATGCACATTGGTATCATTGCCTTGCAATGCACAGGCTGAATGGAAAAACGACTTTTCCAAGCAGGGAGAAATACTAAAAACGGTAGGAAGAGGAAACTGTGCTGTTACCGATGGGGTGTTCCGTTCGGTAGATGCTTACTCTTGTTTTGGAAACCCTGAGTGGAAAAACTATACGATGTCTTTTAAGGCTCGTGCACCTAAAGATGCCGAACAGGTACAAATATGGGCAGGTTTCCGCGCTTATAACCGCTTCGACCGATATGTACTGGGACTTAAAGGTGGATTGCAGGATGACATCTATCTGATGCGTCTGGGATATATGGGAACAGATGAGTTTCTGGGGGTACGTCCGCTTGGGTTTCATCCGGTACCGGGAGAATGGTATAATATAAAGGTGGAAGTATGTGGAAGCCGTATCCGTGTTTTCTTAAATAATGAGAAAGAACCTCGTATAGATGTGACGGATAAAAATGGTAATCTGGCTCCTTCAGGTCAGGTAACTTTAGGCGGTGGCTGGATAGAAACGGAATTTGATGATCTTGTTGTTACTCCTATGAAAGAGGATACCTTGAAAGATGTAAAGGTGGTAGAATATCATAAAATAATAACTCCTCAGGAGAAAGAGAATAAGCGTCAACAGGAGCGTGCCAGTTATAGGATTGTTAAGGTAAATGAGCTAGTGGATAGCCGAACGGATATATCTTTGGATGGCACTTGGCTTTTTATGCCCGAATATCAATTGAATGATAAGGATAAAGCGATTTCTGTAGCTACAGATGATAAGAACTGGCATGTGATGTCTGTTCCAAATTTTTGGAATCCTATCCGTATCTGGTTACATGGAGAGACAATGCCTTCGCCCACAGGACCTCAACCCAAAGGTGTCTCGGATACTTATTATCAGCAGGAAACCGAGCGTTGTGAAGGATATACATTCGATTATAGAAAAACTAAAGCAGCTTGGTACAGACAATGGGTAGAATTGCCTGCAAATGTTGAGGGTAAGAATATGACGTTGACTTTTGATGCTGTTTCAAAGGTTGCAGAGATTTATATTAATGGAGAGCTTGCCGGTTCACATATCGGTATGTTTGGTGAAATACAGGTTGATGGAAGTAAACTGTTGAAGTCCGGTAAAAATCTGGTTGTGGTGAAAGTGGTCAGTAAAACAGATGGCAGTGCTTCTGAATCTGGTAGTGCTGCAATTGATTTCTTCTATTCTTCTGTTCGTGAGAGTGAAAAGGAAGATGGGAAAGTATCAGCGAAGAGTAATCTTTTGAAAGATATAGCCCATGGTTTTTATGGTGACGAGCCTGCTGGTATTTGGCAACCGGTGAAACTGACGATTACCAGCCCGTTGAAAGTGGAAAATGTATTTATTAAACCGAGTTTGGACGGAGCTACGTTTGATTTGACAGTGAAAAATCATGGTACTAAAAAGAATCAATTTAATCTCTATACTGATATTGTAGATAAAGAAACTGGCTCGGTACTTTATAGTAAGCTTTCTCTGCAAAAACTGGTGTTGAATGCTGACGAAGAAAAGATGTTCACTTATAACATAAATGGGTTGAAACCCCGTCTTTGGACTCCTCAGCATCCTAATTTGTATGATTTTCGTTTCCGTTTGGTTGCTGCAAAAGGTCACGAATTGGATTGCCTGACGGAGACTTCCGGTTTCCGCACTTTTGAAGTGAAAGAAGGTTTGTTTTTTCTGAACGGAAATCGTTATTGGTTGCGTGGTGGTAATCATATTCCGTTTGCTCTTGCCCCGAATGACTTGAACCTGGCTAATACTTTCATGCAATTGATGAAGGCTGGCAACATAGATGTCACTCGTACCCATACTACTCCGTGGAATAAACTCTGGATGGGAGCAGCTGATAAGAATGGTATCGGTGTTAGTTTTGAAGGAACCTGGCCTTGGTTGATGATACACTCTACTCCCTTGCCTGATGCAAAACTGATAGAGATGTGGAAAGAAGAATTTCTTAGTTTGCTGAAAAAATATCGTAATCATCCTTCACTACTCTTCTGGACTGTGAATAATGAGATGAAGTTCTACGACAATGACAATGATTTGGAACGTGCCAAAGAAAAGTACCGTGTGATTTCGGATGTAGTGAAAGAAATGCGTCGCATTGATCCTACACGTCCTATTTGTTTTGATTCTAACTATCAGGCAAAAGGTAAGAAAGAAAAGTATGGTGCGGACTTTATGAATACTATAGATGATGGTGACATTGATGATATGCACGCTTACTATAACTGGTATGATTATTCACTTTTCCGTTTTTTCAACGGAGAATTTCAGAAAAGGTTTAAGATGGTTGATCGTCCGCTTATCAGTCAGGAAATGTCAACCGGATATCCGAATAATGAAACCGGACATCCTACGCGTTCTTATCAATTGATTCATCAGAATCCACAATCACTGATTGGATATGAATGTTATGATTTCTCTAATCCACAATCATTCCTTAATGTACAGGCATTTATTACCGGGGAATTAGCTGAGGCGCTTCGCCGTTCCAATGACCAGGCCTCAGGTATCATGCATTTTGCATTGTTGACATGGTTCCGGCAAGTATACGATTATCAAAAGATAGAGCCGTATCCTACATATTATGCATTGAAACGTGCTTTGCAACCAATATTGGTCAGTGCAGAATTGTGGGGACGCAATCTTTATGGTGGTGAGAAATTGCCGACACGTATTTATGTCGTAAACGATCGTGAGGATGGTACGGATCTGAAACCCACTTTATTGAGATGGGAGATACAGGATGAAACAGGAAAGAAATTAGTTTGGGGGGATGAAGAGCTTCCGGCTGTGAAGCATTATGGGCGATGCTATATTGAACCTAATATTCAGTTACCCGCTAAGTTGCCTTCAAATAAGGTAAATGCAAAGCTGGTTTTGAAGTTGACAGAAAATGGCCTGCCGGTTTCTGAAAATGAATATAATCTGTTATTAGCTGACAAAAAATGGAATATCGGTCAGGTAGCGGGAAACAAGAAGATTGTATTGTTGGATAACGATGGTACAAAAGCAGTTTTTGATTTCTTGAGGATTAATTACCAGACTGTATCATCTGTAAGAGAAGCTGTTAATTCTAAACAAAAGGCTGATCTTTGTGTCATTTCCGGTTTGACGAACTGTACGAATGAAGAAAAAGAACTTCTTCGTGGCTATCAGGCAAAAGGCGGTAAGCTTCTTTTGTTGAATAGTAAAGAAGCTGCCAAGATCATTTATCCCGAACATATTACCGGCTGGACAATGCCGACGGAAGGCGATATAGTTAATATGGAGCGCAATGATGCCCCCGTATTTGATGGCATTGGTGTGTTAGAGTTACGCTATTTTAATAATAACAAACGTGAGATTCCTACCGCTTGTAATGCTACTCTTCATGTGAATCGTAATGAAAATCTGACTGAGTTGGCTGGTCAGATGAAAATCCATGCTTACATTGATGGTGGTACTCCGGAAGATCGGATAAATCGGATTAATTCAATGAGAGGTTTTACACTGATTCAGATTAAAGATGGAAGAGGAATTGCTACTGTTTCAACCATGTGTACCGAAAAAGCAGAGACGGATCCGATTGCTGGGAAACTGCTTGTTAATATGATTAATGATCTTATGAGATAATTAATAGGAAAAAACGGTTAATATGGAAATTAACTGTTTTTTAATACTCAATTAAGAGTGATTTCTGCTTTTAATTAATCTTGTGGAAATACTTTTGCTTTTAACATTTTTGCGCAACATATGTATAATAAATAATAACCTTTTAATACCAATACTTATGAGCCCATAAAGAGATACGTTTGATACAGATATGAGAGAATAGAGTTTTTTATAGCCTTTATTTAATACATTATATCATGAATATTTTATTAGAAGAACAAGCAAAAATTGGCAGAATTATAAAGAAAACTATTTGGGGAATTCTGCCTCTGGTATCTCTTAGTTTTGTCATGCAGTCATGTGACGAAAATAAGTTTCCAGTAACTCCGGTTCCGGATCAATTTGAATTTATTCCACCCAATGATGTTAACATGTTATCTGCTAAAGGTGGTGATGGACAAATTTCGTTGACGTGGGATGCAGCTGTAGAAAATACCTTGAAAGCTGTTCATGTAACGAATCAGAACACCGGTGAAGAAAAAGTATTACCAGGTACAGCTAATGAAGTTACTTTCACGGGGCTGACTAATTATGAAAAGTATACTTTTTTAGTGAAAACAGAAAGTTTGCAGGAACAACTTTCTTATGGAGCCACTATCAGTGCTAAACCTTTTGTGGCAGATAATATAAAACCAGGTGTAGTGGTTAATCTGGTTGGGTATAAACTTGGAGATAATACGGCTTTTGTGGTGTGGGAAAGTCCTGAAGACAATGACATTGAAAAATTTATTATTGCATTGGGTACTGAAACGATTACAGTGGATGCCGAGACTACTTATGGTACTATATATGGTAATTTAAGTCAGCCTTTAAAAGTTTATGCGGTAGACTACTCTGGAAACACTTCTGATGCGGCGGAGACTATGGCTAATGCGGCGGTAGTGACTATTGACGGATTTGATGATGGTGACACGGAAACTGTTCAGATTCATAAAGATCCTATAATCTCGGCTGTTGATGGATATGTCATTACATATTTCGGACAAGAATACAGGAGCGAAGTATCGCCACTTCCCGAGGTTTACTCACAAACTATGCCGGTAGATAATGACCAACCGCTGTGGTTGGATGGTGACAAAACACAGGGATCATGGCTTGAGCCTGTAAAAGTGACACTTCTGTCCGGTGGTAAAGAGATTTCTACTTATGAATATCTCACTTATAATAATATTCCTGGAACAGTGATGTTGACTCATGCTACGGAGCTTTATGATGAAGGAGTCACAGTGAAGCGTAATAATGATGGGAAGAGTTTCAATAGTAACCTTGGAAATTTTGAGAATAAAGGTACACCTATTTATGGAGTATACGATATTAATGTACTTGAGGATGGTGAGTATGAGGCGTATATTTACTTTGCCAATGAGAAAGGTAAGACTTTCACTATTACTATTGATGATGAAACTTCTGTGGAAGGTCAGACCGGACCAGAAAATTCTGCTAATTGGGATACTTATATTCCGGCACCCGCTGTCATTGTTGCCCTTACGCAAGGAACACATAAGTTGAGAGTAGACTTTCCGGCAGGTGGTTGTAATTTTAAGAAGATTGTTTTTAAGAAAATAGATAAATAAACTATGAAAACACTATCGCATACTACAGGAAAATTAATGCGGCTTACGTGGATAGGCATGTTGCTGCTTATTACTGGTATTGCCCAAGCACAGGTGAAGACTATCCAGGGTTTGGTGTTAGATGAGACCGATCAGCCTTTGACAGGTGCAACTGTATATACTTCGGATAAGAAATCTTCTGCCATAACAGATCTTGATGGCTTATTCAAGTTGACTAATGTGAATGTGGGGGATACCTTGGTTGTCTCTTACGTAAGTTACCAAACTTTCAAACAGGTAATAAAGAGTAGTGATAATTTCTTTAGAGTTGCTCTTGCACCGGATGAAAGAATGTTGGATGAAGTTGTAATTGTTGGATACGGACAACAGAAAAAAGCATCAGTTGTAGGTGCTATTGCACAAGTTTCCACAAAGGAACTTACGCAAAGTCCGGTATCAAATGTTTCGAATGCACTTGCGGGAAGACTGCCAGGCATGATTACAGTACAGCGCTCCGGTGAGCCGGGTAGTGATATGGCTAATATGTATATCCGTGGTATCAGTACTTTTGGTTCTAACCAAAGTCCACTGATTTTGGTGGATGGTGTGGATCGTGATATTCGTATGATGGATGTTTCAGAGATTGAATCAATCAGTATTTTGAAAGATGCTTCAGCTACAGCTGTGTATGGTGTACGTGGTGCTAATGGTGTGGTACTTGTAACTACCAAACGTGGTAAAGTGGGTAAAGCTACTGTTACATTCTCAGCCGATGCAGGTATACAGTCTCCGACTTCTATGCCGGAAATGGTAGATTCCTATAACATGGCAGTATTGGTCAACGAAGCTTTAGTCAATGATGGTATGTCTCCTAAATATACACAGGAACAAATTAATGCTTTTAGGTACGGTACCAATGAATTTTTGTATCCGAATGTGGATTGGGCAGAAGAGTGTCTGAAAAAATCGGCTTTAATGCAACAATATAATGTGAATATTACGGGCGGTTCGGAGAAAGTGAAATATTTCGTTGGTGCTAATATCCTGATGCAGGGTGGTTTATTTAAACATGGCAATTATAATGAAAATTATAGTACAAATGTGAAATATACCAAATATAATTTCAGAAGTAACCTTGATTTCCAGTTGAGCAGTATTTTTTCTGCCAAGCTGAACTTGGCTGGTGTGATAGGTGACAAACACCGTCCATCTCCCGGTGGTGATGTGAATACTATTTTTGACCGTATCAAGATTGCCAATCCTGACATTTCTCCTATTCGTAATCCAGATGGTTCGTGGGGAGTTTTTGAGACGACAAGTCTTAATGCGCTGGCTTATTTGACAGACACCGGATATGCTGATGAAAAGGAAACGGCGGTTCAGGCTACAGTAGGTATGAAAGCTGACCTATCTAAGTTGGTGAAGGGACTTTCTGTCAATGTTGATTTCTCATTCGATTTTAACAATGTATATGTCAAGAAGTATGGAAAAACAAGTGATATGTTCCTGTTTAATTCGGATGGTTCCTATACGCATAAGGCCTTTGCTAGTGCATTAGGCTTTGGAGATGAATTAAGTGTGTATAATAGTCAATATGTATTTGAGCCTTCTATCAATTATAATAATACGTTTGGTGATCATGAAGTTAGTGGTCTTGTATTGTTTAATGCTCAGGAATATGTGAAAAAAGGTGATGCATTGACACGTTTACCTTATCGTCGTTTAGGGCTTGTGGGACGTGCCACCTATAGCTATAAGAATAAATATTTGGGTGAAGTAAATATCGGATATAATGGTTCTGAGAACTTTGCTCCTGGACATCGTTTTGGCTTCTTCCCTGCTTTCTCTTTGGGTTGGGTAGTGTCTGAAGAGAGTTTCTTCAACACTAGTGTAGTGGATTATCTGAAGTTGAGAGCTTCTTACGGTCTTGTTGGTAACGACCAGATTGGTGGAGACCGTTTTCTTTATTTGAGTCTTTGGCAGAGTGCTGATGATGGTCAGTTTGGTTATCCTAATCCGACAGGCGGAGGCGGTGGTGTTAATGAAAAACGTACCGGTAACGAAAGTTTGACATGGGAAAAAGCTAAGAAGTTTAATTTTGGTGTTGATACTCGTTTGTTCCGAAGCCAGTTAGAGTTGACTGCTGATGTATTTTATGAAAGAAGATCAAACATCCTCACTAATGTAGATATCGTTCCGGGTACTTATGGTGGCCCAGCTATTCAGGCTAATGCCGGAATTGTAGAAAACAAAGGTCTTGAGTTTGATGCAACATGGCGTGGTAGAATTGGAAAGGATATAGAGTATTTTGTTGGAGGTAACTATTCTTTTGCCCGTAACAAGATTATTGAGAAACCTGAATCTCCACAGGCATATGACTATTTGTATGCTACCGGACGTCGTGTAGGACAACCCTTCGGATATGTAGCTTTAGGATTGTTCCAGTCCGAAGAAGAAATATTGGAGAGTCCGTCACAATTTGGAGTTCCCCTTTATCCTGGTGATATCAAATATATGGATGTTAACGGTGATGGAGTTATTGACACTAATGACCGCTATCCGATTGGTTTTACGGATGTTCCAGAAATGTTCTACAGTTTCAAGTTTGGCTTTAATTATAAACGTTTTGATTTCAGCTGTCTGTTCCAGGGCGCTGCCAATGTAACTTATAATTTCCAGACTTCGACAAATATTCCGTTTAACAACGAAAGAAGTACGCCTATTGTTCAATGGCTAGACCGCTGGACACCGGAGAATCGTGATGCAAGTTTGCCGAGAATCTCTTATTCCAGACCGGGTAACAATAACTATCAGACTAATACTTTTTGGCAAAATAACGGTAATTACTTGCGTCTGAAAAATCTAGAGGTCGGTTATCGTCTTCCTGAAAATTGGGTGAGTGTCATAGGAGCAGAAAATGCTCGTTTCTATGTCAACGGAACTAACCTGCTTACTTGGGATCATGTTCCGGTGTATGACCCTGAAAATACGAATGCCAGATATCCTCTGATGCGAGTTATTAATTTTGGAGTTAAAGTAACATTTTAAAAATGGAATCGAAATGAAAAAGATAAATTATCTACTGTTAATCCTTATATCGCCACTTTTGTGGGCGTGCGAAGGATATCTGGATAAGCCGGATAGCGATGATATCACCGTAGAGAAGGCTTTTGAAAGTGTGCGGTCGGCACGAAAGGTTCTGAATAACCTCTATTCTGAGGTACGAGGAGCTGCTTATAATATCAGTACGCGCAATATACCTTATGCTATGGCATGTGATGACGGTATTGCTGGTTATAACTTGTGGACCCAGAAATTCCAAAGTGGTTCTTGGACAGCGGATGATAACAGAGGTGCAGGAGATGATGCAGAGACAGATCCTCCTACTGTAAGCTTTTGGAATAACACTTACAAGAGAATCAGAAAAGCAAACTTGTTTATGGAAAACTTGTATCGCGCTACAGGTGACGAAGCTGACAAAGCTCGAATGATGGCAGAAGCCAAGTTCTTACGTGCTTTTTTCTATTCAGAACTTATCAGACGTTTTGGAGGTGTTATTATATTAGATCATTCTGTTGATCCCAATGATTACTCTTCATTGACGAATCAACCTCGGGAAACATTTGAGAATTCTGTAGAATGGGTTTGTAATGAATTGGCTGAGGCTGCAAAAGGCCTTCCGGCTGTTTGTTCGTCGGCTGATGTCGGTCGTGCCACCGATGCGGCTTGTTATGCGGCAATCGCAAGATTGAGATTGACTGCGGCTAGTCCTCTATTTAACACAGACAGTCCTGTGTTACCGAGTTATACGACTACCCAGTATTATGGAAACTATGATAAGAACAGATGGAAACTGGCTGCTGATGCCTGTCGTTTCGTCATGGAACAGAGAAGTCAATATTATGGGTTGGATTTGAGTAATGTGGATACTGCGGAACCGGATAGTTGGGAAAACTACTATCGCCGTTTCATAAACAGATACTTCATCGTGGGGAAGGAGTCCGTTTGGATCGCTTATGAGAAAGAAAACTGGGGCGGAGTCAAGATCCCTTGGAACAATCGTCAGTCTGGCGGTTGGAACTGGGTAAATCCTAGCTACCAGCTTGCTTTAGAATTCGAAATGTATCCCAGCGGTAAGATGCCGATGGATGAAGAGAGCGGTTATGACATGCAGAATAATGCTAATGGTAAAGATAGAGATCCACGTTTTAAGGCAACTATTCAGGCTCCTAATGCCACGTATGATGCTTATGGATTTGAACCATGGGCAGGTGGAAAAGCCTCTGAATTGCAGAGTCAGCGAACAGGTATGTGTTTGCAAAAATACATAGACCCCTTGTATAATGATGTGACAGCAGAGACACGTAACGTGCGTAAGAATATCATACATATTTTCCGCTATAATGAAATTCTTCTCAACTATGCTGAAGCAATGAATGAATATACTGGACCTACATCGGATGTTTATAGTGCAATTAATGCCATACGATCCCGTGTTGGTATGCCCGATTTACCTTCTAATCTTACTCAAGACCAGATGCGTGAGAAAATTCGTCATGAACGCCGTGTTGAACTGGCATACGAGGATTTCCGTTTCTTTGATATTCGTCGTTGGAGAATAGCCGAAGATGTCTGCAATGAATATATCCAGGGGTATGATGTGACCAAAGGTAAAGATGGTGGTTTTTATACCATTGTTAATGTGGGCGACCGTATGGTATTTGAGAAAAAACACTACCTGTTTCCGCTCGCTACGGCAGAGATTCTGATGAATCCGGCACTTGAGCAGAATCCGGGATGGCCTAAATTATCAACAGCAACGAATTAATAAATTGAATGGGAATTATGAAAAAATATATCTATTTATTTTTTATGCTAATGTGCATAGTAAGTTGCGAAAAGCCTGAAGAGGGCCTGGTAGCTGAGAAAAGCGTGAATGCTGATATTGTCCGTTTCCGGATTTACCAGAATCAGAATGTCTTTTTTGATGGCACAATTGACCAGGAAGGAAATACCGTACAGGTTACTATACCGGAAGGTATAGACAAGTCTGCCATCAGACCGCAAGTTTTGGTTTCAGCAGGAGCCGTGGTGACTCCTAAATCGGGGGAACTGCAAGATTTCACTAACCCTGTGGAATATAAAGTGGTCTCTGAGAATGGAGAGAATACAAAAACGTATATGATTACAGTTAATTATTAAAGAGCAAGCGATATGAAACGATATTTTATAGCACTGTTCATTTTGCCATTGTTACTGGTTGCATGTGACGATGATAAGCTTGAAATGATGCCACCATACATTTTCTTCAATTATGATGTAGATACGTATGTGATGGATATTGATAATCCCAATTTGGCAGATTTCACCGTTAAAGGAAGTATTTCCGCTCAAGGCTCTTTCGGCTCATTCGTTATGGGAGATCAAGAGTTGGGAAAGGAAGAGTTGGGAGATAGCCTTAACAGGCCGTTTGAGTATATTGTTCCGCTTAAAGGTAAGACAGCGGATTTTGATGTACCTTTTGTGCTGACTGATAGGATGGGAAATACAGTAACTAAACCATTTCATTTCCTGGCTTCTAGACCTATTGAGTCTTATCAGGTTAGCATGGGAGCTCAGTATAATCCTTATTTAGGATTCTTCTTTTCCTTTGAAGATCAGAAAGTTTATTCTGTATCTGAAATGATGAAAATGCCTAATCCTGACGGATTCTGTTTTGGCTACAATATCAATAAGAAGCAACCCATGTTTGTTTCTCCGACAGAACTCATTAATCAGACTGTCCTATCTGATTATAAAGGAAATCGTATTGCTAGCTTTGTTGGGGTTGTTGCTGTTGATGGGGTGAATTTTACTAAAGAAGTTTTTGATAATATGAAGAACGATGCTTTGATGTGTAATCTGAACCCTATTGAATATGGTACATTTACTAATGTTGTTATAAGTGAGGGGAAAGCTTACTTATTTAAGAATGAAGATGATTCTCTTAGAGGTATTATATTTGTTCAATCTCTGGAATCAGGGGTAAGCGGACAAGTACAGTTAGCAATAAAGATGCAGAAAGTTAATTGATAGAGGTAACAGATTAGCAATTTATTGATTAAATGGTAGTGAGAGTCATTTTCGGCTTATAAATTAAGTTGAAAATGACTCTCTTTTGCTATTTCTTTGGTTATATAATCGAATGAATGTATGAAGAAAAGATGGATAATATTGTGGCTGAGTGCGATGACTTTAAATGTTACCGCTCAGAATGAACCTTATAAGAATCCTGAATTATCGCCTTCTGAGCGTGCATGGGATCTACTGAAACGTATGACCCTGGAAGAAAAAGTAAGCCAGATGAAAAACGGTTCTCCGGCTATTGAACGCCTCGGAATACCTGCATACGACTGGTGGAATGAAGCGTTGCATGGAGTGGCACGCGCCGGCAAGGCAACGGTTTTTCCACAAGCGATAGGGCTTGCCGCTACTTTCGATAATCAGGCTGTTTATGAGACTTTTGATATCGTCTCTGATGAAGCCCGTGCCAAGTATCACGACTTTCAGCGCAAAGGCGAGCGGGATGGTTACAAAGGGTTGACTTTTTGGACTCCGAATATCAACATTTATCGTGATCCGCGTTGGGGACGTGGTATGGAAACTTATGGAGAAGATCCTTATCTGACTGCGCTGATGGGGCTGGCAGTAGTAAAAGGTCTGCAAGGTGGCGGTACCGGGAAATATGATAAAGCACATGCCTGTGCAAAGCATTATGCCGTGCACAGTGGTCCGGAATGGAACAGACATAGTTTTGATGCCAAGAATATTTCCCAACGTGATTTATGGGAGACTTATCTACCCGCTTTCAAAACTTTGGTGAAGGAAGGAAAGGTGAAGGAGGTGATGTGTGCCTATAACCGTTTTGAAGGGGAACCCTGCTGTTCGAACAAACAATTACTGATTCGTATCCTGCGTGAAGACTGGGGATATGATGATATAGTCGTTTCGGACTGTGGAGCTATTGGTGACTTTTATTATCCCAATCACCATGAAACTCATCCGACAGCTGCCGCAGCTTCGGCCGATGCGGTTGTATCCGGTACGGATTTGGAGTGTGGCGGTAGTTATTCTTCTTTGAATGAGGCTGTACGGAAGGGATTGATTTCAGAAGAAAAGATAAATGAATCGGTCTTTCGCCTATTGCGTGCTCGTTTTCAGTTGGGTATGTTTGATGATGATGCACTTGTATCTTGGTCGGAGATACCTTACTCGGTTGTAGAGTCAAAAGAACATGTGGCCAAGGCTTTGGAAATGGCGCGTAAGAGTATGGTGTTACTGACTAACAAGAATCATACGCTGCCTTTAAGTAAATCTATTCGTAAGGTGGCGGTGCTGGGACCTAATGCAAACGATTCTGTGATGCTTTGGGCTAACTATAATGGTTTTCCGACAAAATCTGTCACTATTCTTGAAGGCATTAAAAGTAAACTCCCGGAAGGAACGGTGTACTATGAGAAGGGGTGTGATTATGTAAATACTCAAACTGTATTTAGCTATTTCGACTGCTGTTCCTATAATGGCAAGAAAGGCTTTAAGGCTACTTTTTGGAATAATAAAGAACTGAAAGGCGAAGCCGCAGCAACGGGGCATTTCAGCGAGCCGCTTAATTTTGGCAATGGAGGTAACACGGTGTTTATGCCAGGAGTAAAGTTGAACAACTTTTCAGCACGTTTTGAATCGGTATATACTCCGAAGGAATCAGGTGAAGTATCTTTTATAATCTCTGCTGATGATGGTTCCCGTTTGTTCATTGACGGAAAAGAAGTGTACTCAGACTGGCATGACGGACCTGCGAAAGAGCAAATGTATCGCTTGAATGCTGTGAAAGGGAAGAATTACAAAGTTGTATTGGAATATTTTCAAGCTGGTGGAGAAGCCTCATTGAAGTTTGATATAGGTATTAAGAAAGAAATTAATTATAAAGAGGTAGCGGATAAAGCAGCTGAAGCTGATGCTATCATTTTTGTAGGCGGACTTTCTCCCACATTGGAAGGTGAAGAAATGCCTGTGGATCTACCCGGTTTCAGAAAAGGTGACCGTACTAACATTGATTTACCGCATGTGCAAGCGGAAATGCTGAAAGCCTTGAAAAAGACAGGTAAACCGGTTATTTTCGTATTATGCTCCGGCAGTACACTGGCGTTACCTTGGGAGGCTGAGAATCTGGACGCAATCCTGGAAGCATGGTATCCCGGTCAGCAAGGGGGAACAGCTGTGGCCGATGTCCTGTTTGGCGACTATAATCCTGCCGGACGTTTACCGCTTACCTTCTATGCTTCGAGCGATGATCTCCCCGATTTTGAGAACTATGACATGAGTAATCGTACCTATCGTTATTTCAAAGGTAAAGCCCTGTTTCCTTTCGGACATGGTTTGAGCTATACTATTTTTGATTATGGTAAGGCCAAAGTGGACAAACAAAACGTTCGTGCAGGTGAAGGAATGACTTTGACAATACCTTTGAAGAATACCGGTAAGCTGGATGGCGATGAAGTGATACAAGTTTATTTACGCAATCCTGCTGATAAGGAAGGACCGATTAAGACTTTAAGAGCATTCCGTAGAGCTTCCCTTCCAGCCGGTCAGACGGAAAATATTCGGATCGAATTACCCGCTTCGACATTTGAGTGTTTTAATCCGTCTACCAACCGGATGGAAATTCTTCCCGGAAAGTATGAGTTGCTCTATGGTGGAACTTCAGATGAGAAAGCCTTGCAGAAACTTACGATTACAGTAAAGAAATAACAATCAGAACCTACTAATATCTAACACGAATATTTATGAAAAAGTATTTTCCTTTATTTTGGGTCTTCTACCTGCTTTGCGCTTTTTCGGCTCATGCAGGAGAAGGAAGATATACTATTCCGTTGACGGGAGGTGGCTGGTCGCTGTGGCTCGATAAAGAAGCGAGCTGGCAGAATGACCGCCTTTACCTTCCTCATGAGATAACGGATTTGTCATTGTTGCCGGTAAATGTCCCCACAGGTGGTTGGCAAACCCTGAGTCATAATCCCGATGCAGTTCCTGTTGAGGTACCGGGTACGGTGGAAGAATATCTCACTGTTACTGATAATCCTCGTCCGGAGAACTTTCGGGGAGTGAGCTGGTGGTATCGTAAAATTACGATTCCGGCAGATCAGCAAAAGAAACGCTTTATAATTTACTTTGAATCTGTCCGGATGCGCGCAGAGGTTTATCTTGACGGTAAGCTTGTGGCCTATGACCTGATTGGTGAAACACCTTTCCATGTGGATATTACCGATGAAGCAAAACCTGGAAAAGAGCAGTTGTTGGCGATACGTGTTACCAATCCCGGAGGTAATTTCCACTGGCAGGATTTCGACATAATGAAATGGGGAGAATACAATATTCCTCCTTCAAGAAGCTTCACCGGAATTATCGGCAGAGTCAAGCTGGAGAGTGTGAATCCGGTTTTTATTTCTGATATCTATATGCAAAATACGCCTGAGCTGACTAAGGTGAATGCCATTCTGTCTTTCACTAATGAAACATCTTCCAGCGTGAAGCAGGATGTGGAGCTAATAGTGAATGAAAAAGGCAATCCTGATAAAGTCGTATTCCGGCAAACCTTGAAGGCTATTTCGTTCCCCGCAGGAAATCATGAAGTGACAATTCCTGTCAATGTTCCCGATGCCAAATTATGGGATCTCTCTACTCCGGAACTGTATACTTGCAATGTGTTGATAAAGAAGGGCAAGAAGACGCTCGACCAGGATAAGAAAGATTTCGGTTTCCGCTGGTTTACTGTAGACGGTGTCGGTAAGGATGCTGTTTTGCGTCTGAATGGGCGGCGCATTATGCTGAGAAGTGCGATCAGTTGGGGTTACTTTCCGGTGACGGGATTGATAGCAACATCCGAAATGGCTGAGAAGCAAGTACGTACTGCTAAGAGTCTGGGCTTGAATATGCTGAATTTTCATCGTTGCATAGGTAGTCCGGTTGTTCTTGAAAAGGCGGACGAACTGGGATTGTTATATTATGAAGAGCCGGGGTCTTTCCACTCAGCCAATCATGATCCGTTTATTCGTACCATAGTGAATGAGAAACTGAAACGAATGGTATATCGGGACCGTAGTCATCCGAGTTTGGTTATCTTTAATCTGATCAATGAATTTGGCGGGCCGTTGTCGCAAGATAAAGCGCTTGTTGCCAAGCGCATGAATGATATGCGTGAGGCACATGCCATTGATCCCAGTAGAATCATGTCATTCACATCCGGCTGGGCAGGTAGTGAAGATAAAGAAGAAGACTCCAAGGCGCACATGTTACCGTTTGATACTACTCTGTATCGGAAAGGATGGTATGATAATCACCGTGCCGGAGGTCCTGAAACCTGGGTTGAGAATTATTATAAAGGTCCTAAAGACAATATTATGTACACCAGCAACCGTACGGAAGTTTATCTGCGCGGTGAAGAGGGTGCCATATCTACTCCTCCTCGCATCCAGATGATATACGATCAAATAAAGAGCACGGGTAAAACAGGTTGGGACGGTCTGTTCTGGCAGAGCCAATATAAGGCTTTCACTGATTATTTTCAAAAGAAAGGACTTGCTCCTCACTTTGGTAGCCTCGATGCTCTGACACGTGCAATGGGTAATGTCTCTTTTGAACATCAGGGAAGACGTATCGAAGGTATGCGAATGCAGAACCTGGGCGATGCCTATATGGTGAACGGTTGGGAAGCGATGCCCTATGACAATCATTCCGGTATTGTGGATATCTATCGTAATCCTAAGGGAGATGCTTCTGTTTTGGCGTACTATAACCAGTCGCTGTATGTAGCCGTTGCTTCACGCAATCAGGTTGTTAAGCTTCCAGGCATAGCGACGGTAGACTTTTACATAGTGAATGAGGAAAACTTGAAAGGCGCTCATACGCTTGACATCAAACTGATTGCTCCCGATGGAAAAGTGGTTTATACCAGAAATGAAGAAGTAAACATTAAGGGTGGCGAGAACTTTGGCCAGCTTTTACTGGAGAATGTAGAGATTCCTATCAATGGAATGGCAGGTACTTATCGCGTAGAAGCCGGCCTGAAAGCAGGCGGTCAGGAGATCTTTGCTTTGGGAAATGACGAGGTGGTTGCTGTAAGCTGGCAGGCAAGTGATTTGGCCGGAAAGGGTGCTTATTATGGAAGCAATAATGATAAAGTAGCCGCTTTTTACAAACAAGCCACCGGTAAGGAACTTCCGGCGTTTACTTCTGAAATGGGAAAGCTGGACTGGCTTGTTGTTAATCGTTCATCACTGGATGAACCGGTTGTGATCCCTTCGGCTTATTTCAAGGATAAAGATGGAAAGTCCAGTTTGAAGGCTACTTGGTATAGTGAGGCAGATATGAACATTGTAGCAGCTGTAAAGAGTGCTACAGAAATTAACCGGACTTTCGTAGACGGTGCGCAACCTGATGAGTCGGTTCCTGCCAATCAGCCTTTCTCTGTTGTATGGGAGGGAGAGATCTATCCGCCTGAGTCGGGGCAGTATCTGCTTGGTGTTGAAACGGATCGTGGAGTACGTATGTATGTGGACGGCCGGCAGTTGATTGATGAATATTATAATGAATCTCCCATGAAGCAGGATAGACCTGTGGTGATGGAAGCGGGTAAACCGGTAAAAGTTAGGCTGGTGTATCGACAAACCCGTCAGTCCGGTCAGATACAGTTGAAGTGGTCTCAACCCAGTGCTGCCACCATAGCTCCACAGAAGTTGTTTGAGCGGGTAAAGAATGAGGGTACCACATTGATTCTGCTTGGCTCCACTGAAACCTGGATGAAGTCTGTTGCTGAATATACGAATACGGTATACAACGGTTATTATAATGTTGGGAAAGACTGGATTGGAGGAATTCATTTTGTGAAGAAGCATCCTTTATTTGAAGGCCTTCCGGTGGACGATGCTTTGAATTGGCCCTATCAGGTCGTAGTAAAGAATGGGGATCGTAGATTCGGCTTCCGTATGCAAGGAGAGGAGTTAGTGGTGGGCTCTTATCGGAGTACTCCGTTTGAATTGGGTACAGCAGTGGGAGTTATTCCTTGCGGAAAAGGGAAGATTATTTTCTCTTCTCTGGATATTGCTGATAATTTGAGTGATCCGTCAGGTCCGGCAGAAGTGGCTCGAAAGATTTTGTGTAACTATATTAAATACTCTTTGCGTTAGGAATGTAAGTTCACCACAAATAATACAAATCACCACAGATTACACAGATTGACACAGATTCATGAATCTAATAATCAACGAAATAATTCATCAATCTGTGTTAATCTGCGTAATCTGTGGTGAGTCTTAATCCCTTTTAGAACAATCAATAATTATGAATCGAAATAACGAAACTACAGAAACGTTTTCTAAGTTGTGGGTAACAGCTATGATAACCCTAACGATGATGCTTCCTGTGAATGTCGCCTGTTCGCAAACAAAGCAGCAGGTACCACAGCAAAGTATCAAAACTATTTATCCCACAAAAGACTGGGCCATATCCGACTTTGTTGTGACTGCCCCTGAATTTGGAGCTAAAGCTGAACCGGGATTTGATAATAGAGCTGCTTTTCAAGCAGCTATTGACGCTGCATATCAAAGTGGTGGCGGAGTAGTATATATACCAGCCGGAAATTATGAGTTCCGTAGTACGCAGGTCGGTACTAAAAACGTCAGAGTTCGTCAAGGCCGTTCGGAAACAAAGAAAGATTTTCATTTTGAGTATGTTTTGCGTCTCCACCCTGGTGTGCAACTTCGTGGTGATTGGGCTGATCCGGCATCCCATAATGGGAAAGTCCTTGGAACAATTCTCGAAGTACGTGTCGGTAAAGACTCACCGAATTACGATGGAAGTGTTGAAAGCTGGTGGAACGACGGCCAGGCAGATAATGCGCTTCGTACCACCTATACCAGTATAGCTGATAGATTCATAGAGATGAACGCGGGCACTGGAGTTACTAATCTCTCTATCTGGTATCCTGAACAGGATATCCATCATGTAAAACCATATCCGTGGACGCTGTTCCAAACCCAGGGAGATTGTGCTACGATAGAACGTGTCACTCTTGTAAACTCTTACAATGGTTTTAATTCTGCTCCGAGTGAGTTACATTATGTTCTGAACAGTTATATGACTGCTCTTAATAAAGGTATCGAAGTGCATGTATGTACCGATATCGGACGCATTGAGAATGTCAGGATAAGTCCTGAATACTGGGCAAATTCCGGTCTTCCGGGAGCACCTTCTCTTGAGGATGTAACAGCTTATACAAGGGCAAATGGCACGGGATATCAAATGCACCGCTCAGACTGGGAGTATGTTTCTTATTTGTATATATCAGGTTATAAAACAGGTGTGTGGATAGGGCGTGAACCCGGTTTTGCCGATGCTCCCAACGCTCAGTTGTATGAGGTGCATGTAGGCGACTGCGGTAACGGGTTGTACGTTGAAGATGTCAATCCGTATGGCATACTTATATCCAACTCATCCTTCGGAGCGGGTCAAGATGGTAATGCAGTGTATTTCTATAAGGATTTCAGCACTTCTGTACAATTCAACGGTGTGGATTTCAAAGGTTCTGTCGTAGGCGATGGCGACGGAGGGGTCGTATCGTTTGAAAGTTGTACATTCAGTGAATATAATGATTATGCTCTTAGGATGAACAGGGGTAATGTATTGTTGTCCCAGTGCGAATTTAAAAAGAATGCCGGGCATGTCTATCTCGGAGCGAATATGCATACCTTGAAATCGGTTAATTCGGGCTATAAATCTAAACTGAAGGTGGATAATCACAGTACTTCCGCTAAAGTGGAAGTTATCACAGGGAAGAAATACTTCTTTGAGCCCATTCCTAAAAATGTGAAAACAAATATAGACGTGCATCCAAGACCAGTATCGGATAGAGTATTGAAAGCGGATTTAGCGAGGGCGACTGGCTTTAATAATGATCGTCCCGTAAAAGACGTATCGGCTGATTTGCAGTCTGCGCTGGATGCTGTGAAAGCCGCTGGCGGAGGTACGCTCTACCTGCCGGCCGGAAGATATTTAGTGAATAACCCTATAAAAGTGCCTTCGGGGGTTGAACTGCGGGGATCATGGGATGTACAACATCACACACAAAGTGGTGGAACTGCCATATTTACCAATTATGATGGCGGAAACGCAGGAGAAAGCGGGCCTTCGCTCATACAGCTTGAAGCCCATGCAGGTATCAGAGGTATTACGCTGGCACAGCTTAATATCGCTTCCGATGGTTTTAGTGTTGAAAACCCGAGAAAGACCCCGTTCCTGATACAGGGACAAGGTCCGAAGGTGTATATTATAAACGTAACCATAGCTGTAGGTGACAAAGGGATAGACTTGGCCTCATACGACACGAGCGGGCATTATGTCGATTATCTGGGTGGTGTACCTTTAAGGGCAGGTATCTGGGTTGGCGGTGGCGCCGAAGGCGGATTCATCCGCAATATGCAGTTGAATCCTCATTACGGATCAAGGCTTCCGGAAGGGGGGCAAGGATATCCGGAAGTATTTATGATGCGCTTCGTACAGTCCAATTGCAGTGCGCTTAAATTTGCAGATGTCAAGAATCAGACTATTTTCAATAATTTCGTTTATGGCTCGGTATATGGAATCCATTTTCTGAAAGATGCAATAACAGGCAAATATCCGGGGGAAATGACCGTTATAGGTCATGGTTCTGACGGGTGTACTTATTCTCTGTTTGTAGAAGATGCGGATAAGGATACTAAGATAGTTGCCATTAACTCAGAATTGGTCAATACTAAAATTCCAAATGAGCCGGTCAGGTCTTATGTTCTCATGGGAGATAAGGTCAATACCGATAAAGTTCATCCTGATGCTAAATTGATTTTGTACAATAGTGCATTTTGGGGCAGCCCTGTCATCGGGGCGATAATAAATAATGGTATTGTATCTTTCCAACAAGCTAATTTCTCACGTTCCGGTACGCAGGGTGTAGATGTTAGAGGTGGTAAAGCGCATGTCTATACTTCTTATTTCGCTCAAAAAATGGCGGAGACAACTGTCAAAGATGAAGGGTACGCCAGACTGGGAGCGCAGGGTAAATCGATAGAGTTTACTAACAACTACTATATTTCCGGTTTCCGGTTTAATAAGTCGGGAGAGGGATTGATTTATGGATCTGATAAGAAGTAGATGTTGGATGGATAGATTCTTGTGAATGTGACATTGTGGAATGGCTACACCCTTTTACCCGGATGGTGTAGCCTTGACCACAAAAGGGTGTAGCCATCCGGGTAAAAGGGTGTAGCTATCGCAAGATGTTTATTATAAGTAAGTTATATCAGAGCTGTACATGTTCTGTACTAAGATTCTCTCGGTCAGGAGGTATCTCTTAATTTATTTTTTTACCAGTTATCTGTTCGGAAAGGAATCAGTGGCAGACCATGAATATTGAAAACATTGGCTTCTGCATAGTTTTTATAGGCATACCGAACTGCTACCGGATGAGGTACTTTATCACTGGATACTGTCAGACGGGTAGTGCTGGTTTCTATTTCAGCAAATGCCGGATAGAATACTTTGTCTTCTCCTGCTATCTCAAACCCCTTGAGAGAAGTCCACATCGGGCACAATCCCCGTTGGGCATTTTCAACATTGATGTATATTTTGTTATCGGATATCTCCATGGATTTATAAATAGGTGATGCATATCCGAATCCTTTCTTACCGTAAGTCTTTGCAAGTGCCCAGAGCGCCAGACGGTTTCCGACAGTCTCTTTATCCATGGGATGTATAAAGACGGGATGGCCTATGTCTAAAGTTGAAACCATACCGCTATTCGGAATATCTTTCATGTTTTGCAGTTGTACTTCGCGCATCCGTGCAGCTGAAGTTCCATCTGCTCCTTCATAATTGAACGGGGCTATTTCCACAAAATAGAAGGGAAGCTCACCTCGGTTCCATTTGTTTCGCAAGTCTTTTACAAAGGCCGGCATCAGACTCTGATACAGATCGGCATTGTCTCGGTTACTTTCCCCTTGGTACCAGAGGAAGCCTTTGATAGCAAAGTTTGTGAAAGGGGCTACTTTGGCATTATACAGTACACAGGGAGTAGCGGTTATATTCTTTATCTGCTCATCATTGTCAAGGATCGACAGATTGATACTTTTGAAAGGAGAAATCGCTTCCCGGCTCATCCATGCTTCCACTTTAGAACCTCCCAGGGTAGAAACGATAATACCAACCGGTACTTCCAGAACTTCCTGTATATATCGGGCGAAATAATAAGCGGCGGCACTAGTGTTTGCTACATTCACCGGAGTGTTTTCCAACCATTCACCCTGACAGTCTTTTTGTGGGGTCTTGCTGAATTGGCGCACCCATTTACCTTCTTGAGAGTCGGTATTGTATATGCGGATAGGGGTAGATGGTTTTGCTTTGGCAATTAGATCATTGGTTCCTTTGGTAGGTTGACGGTCGAATCCTCCCATCGGCATTTCCATATTCGACTGTCCGGAACAGAACCAGACTTCACCTATCAATACGTTTTTTAAAGTGAGCGGTTCACCGTCATTGAAAGTTATCTCGTAAGGTCCACCTGCCTGTGGAGTGGGGATCTGTAGTTCCCATTGGCCTTTATTGTCAGCGATAGCCTTGTATGTTTTGTTGTTCCACGAGGTCTTTACTGTCAGGGTTGCTTTGGCTTGCGCTTGCCCCCAGAGTTTGACGTCTGTCTGTTGTTGCAACACCATATTATCTGCAAGTACGGAGGGAAGTTTTACTTTAGCTTCTGCGTTGACAGAAAGAAAGAGGAAAGCTAACAGAAATGAGAAGTGTATCAGTGAGCATCCATTCATACGGTTTGAAAAAACTTTTTTCATAATATTCTTTATTAGTAGTTGAACTATGAGTTATAAACTATGTACAAAGGTAAGTCCGGGTTGTTATCTTGTGATTAATTTCGTATTAACTACATTCGAAATCTGTTTTAATAATCTTTAAAAAGACACTTTTAAGATGATTTTAATATAGGAAAGGCAAACAATCCTCATATTAATTGAAAATTAAGTGTAAGCTAATTGAAATATAACTGAAGCATTAATCTGTCGGGTTTACATTTGCAATGTGAAATAATAGACAATGGCAGAGGTATAGGTGGAAAGTTTTTTAATAATAGATATAAATAATAATATTTTATGAGAGTTAAGTTATTCATAGCATTGGGTATGCTTGGTATGAGTTTGTTCACTTATGCCGGTTCCAGACACGCCGCGGAGACTTCTTATCCGAGTTATAAAGGATTGGTAATGGCGGGATATCAAGGTTGGTTTCGTGGACCGCAGGATGGTACAAATCAAGGTTATGGCCATTATGGAACCGGAAAGCAATTTGACGAGAAACATTGTACCATTGATGCATGGCCCGATGTGAGCGAGTATGAGAAAACGTATGAGACTTCTTTCCGCCATGCCGACGGAAGAAAAGCACGTGTATTCAGCTCTGCGGACAAGTCTACTGTTGATTTGCATTTCAAGTGGATGAAAGATTACGGAGTGGATGGCGTGTTTGTACAGCGTTTTGTGGACTATACCCGTGGAGATCAAAAGAATTCGGTGCCTAACCGTATCCTGGAAAATGCCTTGGAAGCAGCTTCCAAGTATGATCGTGCCATCGCTGTGATGTATGATCTGTCCGGTTTGAGAAGATCCGGTGAAGACTGCTCCATGATAATAGAAGACTGGAAGAGGCTGGTGGACAATCAGAAGGTGACTAATCAGTCCGGTACGAAAACTTATTTGCACCATAACGGAAAGCCGGTAGTGGCTATCTGGGGTGTCGGTTTCCCCGACCGTCCTTACAATATCAGGAATATCGGCATGGAGCGCTTGATTGACTTCCTGCAAAATGATCCGGTATATGGCGGTTGCACGGTAATGTTGGGTGTTCCTACCTTTTGGCGCACTCTGGAATCCGATTGTATGAATGATCCTTATCTGCATACATTGATCCGAAAGGCGGATATCGTTCTGCCGTGGACTATCCAGCGCTTCTCTCCGTTATTGCACAATGATATGGATCGTTTTCGTGACCTGGTTATTGGAGATATCCGCTGGTGCGAAGAGAATGGAGTAGATTATGTTCCCGCCGTAACTCCTGGGTTCAGTTGGCATAATCTCAGCAAACTGGAGTTTCCGGATGACGTAAAGCCTGTAGGCAGTATTCCCCGTCAGGGAGGACGCTTCTATTGGCAGCAACTTTCTACAGCGATGATGGCAGGGGCGGAAATGATTTATGTAGCCATGTTTGATGAGGTGGATGAAGGTACCGCTATCTTTAAATGTACGGGCGATCATCCGGTTAGTGACATTGCCAAGTTTATCGATATGGACGGCCAACCTTCCGATCATTACCTGTGGTTGACTGGTGAGGCGGCCCGTATGCTCAGGAAAGAAATTCCATTGACATTTAAGATGCCCGTAAGAAATTAAACAATGAAACGATATCAGTTAATAATGGCTCTGTTTGCATCCTTTCTGCTTCTGGCGGAAGGGGTGCAGGCACGTATTACAATGCCGTCTTTCTTCTCTGACGGAATGGTGTTGCAGCAAAAAAGTGCGGTTGCCATTTGGGGAAGCAGTGACAGGAAACAGGAGAAAGTAACTGTAAAGACTTCATGGAATGCTAAGAAATATACGGCGGTTACCGATGAATCGGGTAACTGGAAAGTAAAGGTAGAGACACCCATGTATGGTGGTCCCTACAGCATAGAGGTGAGCGATGGTGAGTCGGTACATATCAATAATGTACTGATCGGTGAGGTATGGCTTTGTTCCGGCCAGTCCAATATGGATATGCGGGTAAGCGGACGTTATGGTGATCCGGTGATTGGTTCGTTGGATGCCATTGTCACTTCCGGAAATCCCGAAGTTCGTATGTTTATGGTAGGAAGCAAGATGACGTCCGAACCACTGACTGACTGTGAAGGTATTTGGCAGGAAGCTTCTTCTGAAACAGTCCCCGAGTTCTCGGCTGCCGGATATTTCTTTGCACGCAAACTGAACCAGGTGCTCAAGGTACCCGTAGGTATCATCCATGCGAGTTATGGAGGTTCGCGGGTGGAAGCCTGGATGAGTAAAGAAGGGATAGAACCTTACAAAGACTTGTCGGATGTACACAATGCTTCTATTCTTTATAATGGTATGTTGAGTCCCGTAGTCGGTTATGGCATACGAGGCTGTTTGTGGTATCAGGGAGAAGCCAATGTAGATGTCCCCGACCTGTATACGCAACTGTTTCCTTCGTTGGTGAATGACTGGCGGAAACAATGGGGAATAGGGGAATTTCCTTTCTATTATGCTCAGATTGCTCCATTCAACTATAATAAGGGTGAGGGAAAAGGAAAAAACTCGGCCTATTTGCGTGAGGCTCAGGCAAAATGTCTGGGTATTGTACCTTCTTCCGGAATGATAATTCTGACTGATATCGGTGATGCGCGTACTATACATCCTATGGAGAAGGAAACCGTAGGTAATCGTTTTGCATACATGGCCTTAGGACTAACTTATGGTAAGAAGGGTTTCCCCGTAACCGGTCCGTTGTATAAGTCTATGCAGATAGAGGGAAATAAGATCGCGGTATCATTTGATGAAGTAGGTAAAGGTTTGACTACATATCGCCAACCACTGACAGGTTTCGAAATAGCCGGTGAGGATAGGGTGTTCCATCCTGCCAATGCGCATTTGGGTAAAGATGCTCAAACGGTGGTCGTTTCCAGCCCGGAGGTGCCACATCCGGTGGCAGTGCGATATGCTTTTAAGGATTATGTGAAAGGCTGTCTTTATAATATGTTCGGTCTTCCGGTATCTTCATTCAGGACAGATGATTGGTAACAAAAACATAAACATATAATTTTATGAAGAATAAACTCTGCATGCTGTTGTTGGCCTCAGGAATCGGATTGTTTTCCTGTGCAGAAAAGGATCTCCCCAAGGAGTATACCGATAGCGTGAATGTATTTATAGGGACTGGTGGACATGGCCACACTTTCCCTGGTGCAACTTTACCTCATGGAATGGTGCAGTTGAGTCCGGATACCCGTCTCTTTGGCTGGGATGCCTGTTCCGGCTATTATTACGACGATACTTCCATCATGGGCTTTACCCATACCCATCTTAGTGGAACGGGTATTGGAGACTATGGCGATATACTCTTTATGCCCGTAGTCGGCGAGAAACCTTTGATTGCCGGGACAGCAGAAAACCCGGATGAAGGTTATCGTTCTCGTTTCTCGCATGAACAAGAGAGTGCCCGGCCGGGATATTATCAAGTACTGTTGCAGGATGATTCTATCAATGTGGAACTGACCGCTACTTTGCGTGCAGGCCTGCATCGGTATACTTACCCTAAGGCAAGTGATGCCCGTCTGATTGTGGATATGGAACCTACCATTCATGGTCATCAGCATCCTGTTACTCAGATTCGTGTGGTGAATGATTCTACCATAGCAGGAATGAAATATACTGTTGGCTGGGCTAAGCGTCACTATGTATATTTCTATGCAGTGTTTTCCAGTCCGTTTGATTATAAATTGTATTCGGGAACTGAGTATCAATCGGATAGTACATCTGTAACGGTCAATACCGCTAAGGCAGTGATGAGTTTTAGAAATCTCCCTGCTGACAGACGTGTATTGGCAAAGGTAGGTATCTCAAGTGTGGACGAAGAGGGTGCCCGATTGAATGTAGAGGCTGAAATCCCCAATTGGGACTTTGAAGGTGTCATGAAACAGGCGAATACTGCCTGGAATGAAGCTCTTGGAAAGATTGATATCGAAACTTCGGACAATGATAGTCGTACTGTATTTTATACTTCACTGTATCATGCATTTATCCAGCCGAGCCTGGCATCCGATGTAGATGGACGTTACCGTACAATGGGACATGAGATTAAGCAGGATGCTTCTTATACAAATTATACGGTGTTCTCTCTTTGGGATACTTTCCGTGCAGCTCATCCTCTTTATACCATCGTTACACCAGAGCAGAATCAGGCTTTCATTCGTTCACTGCTTCGTAAGTATGATGAGGGTGGTATCTTGCCTAAATGGGAACTGGCTTCTAATGAAACAGGTACTATGATCGGTTACCATGCCGTTTCTGTCATAGCCGATGCTATGATGAAGAAACAATGCGATTTTGATGTAAAGAAGGCGCTGGAAGCATGCATACGTTCATCGGTATATGATACTACGGGTGTTACGCCGATGATGGATCGCCAGATTCTGAATGGGAAACTGATGCCTGTATCCATTAAATATAAGAATGAACTGGGATATATTCCTTGCGATAAGGTAGGTGGTTCTGTTTCACAAGGACTGGAATTTGCTTATAATGACTGGCTGATAGCCCAGATGATGAAGGAGCATAACCGTAAAGACCTTTATGATAAATATATGGAGCTTTCCAGGAACTATCGGAACTATTTTGATCCGGAAACTAAACTGATGCGGGGACGTCTGAGCGATGGCAGTTGGATTACTCCTTTTGATCCGGCATCCGTGCAACGTCCCAGTAATTACGTAGAGGGAAATGCATGGCAATGGGCATGGTTTGTTCCGCAGGACGTAGAAGGACTGATGGAACTGGTTGGGGGACAGAAATCTTTCGAAGCACATCTGGATACGCTGTTTACTACAAGTTCCGAACTGACGGGTGATCCGAATGCCGCTGCCGACGTTACCGGAATGATTGGCCAGTATGCACATGGCAATGAGCCAAGTCATCATATTCCATACCTTTATAATTATGCCGGTGCACCTCGCAAGACACAGGCTTTAGTAGACCATATTCTTCGTACACTCTACCATAATGATCCTAACGGGCTTTCCGGAAACGAGGATGTTGGACAAATGTCTGCTTGGTATGCATTGAGTGCTATGGGATTCTATTCGTTCTGTCCGGGCCGTCCGGTTTATGAAATTGGCCGTCCGATATTCGATAAAGTGACTATTCATTTGAGTAATGGGAAAGATTTTGTAATCCAAGCGAAGAATAATAGTGTGGAAAATAAGTATATTCGCTCCATGAAGTTGAATGGTGAGGATTTGGCGGAACCGAGATTCTCTCATTTCGACTTGATGAAGGGTGGAGAACTAATATTTGAAATGGAAAACTAAAAAGATGCTATGAAAAGAAGAATCGTTTTATGTATTGCTGTATCGCTTTGTGCGGGTGTGTATGCGGGTAATAATCCCGGTATATATAAGAAAGGCTGGATTGATTTTAACAAGAACGGTGTGAAGGATATCTACGAAGATCCTTCGGCACCGATAGAGGCAAGAGTACAAGACCTGCTGTCGCAGATGACCTTGGAGGAGAAAACTTGCCAGATGGCTACCTTGTACGGGTCCGGACGTGTACTGAAAGATTCTCTTCCTACTGAGAAGTGGAAAGATGAAATCTGGAAGGACGGTATAGCCAATATAGATGAACAAGCCAATGGCTTGGGACGTTTCGGTTCTTCTTTATCATACCCTTATGTAAATAGTGTAGAAAATCGGCAGACCATTCAGCGATGGTTTGTGGAGCAGACCCGTCTGGGAATACCTGTTGATTTCACCAACGAAGGAATTCGCGGACTTTGCCATGACCGGGCCACCATGTTCCCTGCCCAATGCGGACAGGGGGCTACCTGGAATAAGGAACTGATCAGTGAAATAGCTCAGGTCACCGCTGAAGAGGCAAAAGCGTTAGGTTATACTAATATTTATTCTCCTATTCTGGATATTGCACAAGATCCGCGTTGGGGACGTGTAGTAGAATGTTATGGAGAAGATCCTTTTCTGGTGGGAGAACTTGGAAAACGGATGATTAAAGGACTTCAGCAAGAAGGGCTGGTTGCCACTCCCAAACACTTTGCAGTATATAGTATCCCTGTCGGTGGGCGTGATGCCGGTACCCGTACCGATCCACACGTAGCACCGCGCGAGATGCGGACTCTTTATATCGAACCTTTCCGTAAGGCTTTCTGCGAAGCCGGAGCATTGGGAGTCATGAGTTCGTATAATGACTATGATGGTGAACCGATTACCGGAAGTTATCATTTCCTTACTGAAATACTTCGCCACGAATGGGGCTTCAAAGGTTATGTAGTGTCTGACAGTGAAGCGGTAGAATTTCTTTATTCCAAGCATCAGGTGGTTGCCGATGCTGTAGATGGAGCTGCCCAGGTAGTAAATGCGGGACTGAATGTGCGTACTAACTTTACTTTGCCCGAGAACTTCATTCGTCCGCTTCGGCAGGCTATTAGTGAAGGAAAGGTTTCCATGCAGACGATTGATAGTCGTGTAGCAGATGTGTTGCGGGTAAAGTTTGGGATGGGGTTGTTTGATAATCCTTATAAAGGAGATGCAAAACATCCTGAAAAGGTGGTGCATAGCAAGGAACATCAGGCAGTATCCATGAGAGCGGCTTTAGAATCTATCGTTTTATTGAAGAATGAGAATAATATCCTGCCACTCTCCAAAGATTTGAAGAAAGTAGCAGTGATTGGTCCTAATGCGAATGAAGTGCAGAACCTGATTTGTCGTTATGGTCCGGCTAATGCTCCGATAAAGACGGTATATCAGGGAATAAAAGAGTATTTGCCTGATGCAGAGGTTCGCTATGCAAAAGGAACAGACATTATTGATAAATATTTTCCGGAGAGTGAGCTTTACGAAGTACCATTGGATCAGGAAGAACAGGCTATGATGGATGAGGCTGTAGCCTTGGCAAAGGAATCGGACGTAGCCATCATGGTACTGGGAGGAAATGAGAAGACAGTGCGTGAGGAATATTCTCGTACCAATCTGGATTTGTGCGGACGACAGGAAAAACTGTTGCAAGCTGTATACGCAACGGGCAAACCTGTGATCTTGTTACTGGTAGACGGACGTGCCGCCACCATCAACTGGGCTGAGCGTTATATTCCGGGTATTGTACATGCTTGGTTCCCGGGAGAATTTATGGGAGATGCTGTGGCACAAGTACTTTTCGGTGATTATAATCCGGGTGGTAAATTGGCGGTAACCTTTCCCCGTTCGGTAGGGCAGATACCTTTTGCTTTTCCTTTTAAACCGGGTTCCGATTCAAAAGGTTTTGTACGTGTTACCGGTACGCTTTATCCCTTCGGATATGGTTTGAGTTATACTACTTTTGCTTATAGTGATTTAAAGATAGAGAATCCGGTCATTGGTGTACAAGGTAGTGTGAAGCTGAGTTGTAAAGTGAAGAATACAGGAAAAGTTGCGGGAGATGAAGTCGTTCAGCTTTATCTGCATGATGAGATGAGTTCTGTGACTACATATGTAAAAGTATTGCGTGGCTTCGAACGTATCCATCTGGAACCGGGCGAAGAAAAAGTGATTGATTTCGTGCTTACCCCGCAAGAGTTGGGATTATGGAATAAGGATAATCATTTCGTAGTAGAACCGGGCACGTTTGCGGTAATGGTGGGAAGTTCTTCACAAGATATAAAGTTACAAGGAAAATTTGAAGTGAAATAACATTAGATTGAGATCAGTATTTATTATGCAAGGTTACAAAAATAATCGTATTGTTTTTCTGGATTGGTTACGTGTTATTGCCTGCTTTATGGTGATGGTGGTGCATAGCTCGGAGTGTGTATATTCAAATGATTACTCTTTTTCTTTTCCATCTGAACTGGGGCGTTGGAGTGTATGTCTGATAAATGGTTTTGTACGTCCGGCTGTTCCCTTATTTCTTATAGCTTCGGCTTATCTTTTGATACCTTTGCGGACAGATACGAAAACATTCTTCCGCAAACGTTTCATGCGTGTGGTAATTCCTTTTGTGATATGGCTCTTTATGTATGCCGTATTGCCTGGATTATGGGGTGAATTCAGCAATGAAGAGGTGAAGAATAATTTGTCCCACATCTTTATTAACTTTATTCCTCGTGCTTCTCATTTATGGTTTATATATATGCTGCTGGGTATTTATCTGATAATGCCTGTACTGTCTCCGTGGTTGGAACGTGTCAGCCGTCGTGAAGAAGAGGTGTTCTTGGGTATCTGGTTGTTTACTACACTATTCTGGCATGCTCATGAGATTTTCGGAGATGTTTTTGGGGAATGTTGGTGGAATCCATATCCTTTGTTTTATTACGTATCTGGTTATGTCGGATATGTAGTGATGGCTCATTACATCCGTAAATATTTGGACTGGTCTACTAAAAAGACGTTATATATAGCTCTACCTTGCTTTTTAGTCGGATATTTATTCTGTATAGGGTCATTCTATACACGTTCGTTTACAGTGGAAGAGGTAAGACAGTTAGAGTTAAGTTGGCAGACCACATCCATAGCACCGGTATTGATGAGTTTTGGGGCATTTATGCTGATACGGAAAATAACTTGTGCGAGAGCCCGGATATACAAGGCAATCTGTGATGTTTCAGCTATGAGTTATGGTATGTACCTTATGCATATGCTGATTTTACCATATGTATTTGGAATATGTAATCCTGTAATGTCTCCTCCATTGGCTATATTTGTTACGGCTATAATCACTTATGTAGTATGCTATATTATAGCTAAACTTATATCCTTGTTTAAGTTTGGTAAGTATATTGTTGGTTAGAGATGGTAAGATATGGCATTTAATGCTATAAACCGTGAGATATAGGTGGCATGAATTGAAAAGATCGTATCTTTGCTATGCGATATGAACCATAGTCTTTAATCATCATGAAATGGCAACTTTGTAAATAGCTTCGTTTAGTATGATAGGGCAACAGCTAAGTCTGTTGCCCAACTTGATTGTGACCGTTTCCGTCACAAGATATTAAAATACTAAACATACAAAAAGAAGTAATTACAATGAATACGAAAACATATCCGCGTACCAATGATTATCAGACTATCTATTTGAATACCATTATCAACAATCCGAATATCATAGTTGGTGATTATACCATATACAATGACTTTGTGAATGATCCGGCTCAATTTGAGAAGAATAATATCCTCTATCATTACCCTATCAACCAAGACCGCCTGATAATCGGCAAATTCTGTTCTATTGCCTGTGGGGCAAAGTTTCTTTTTAACAGTGCCAACCATACATTGAAATCCTTGTCCAACTACACATTCCCCTTGTTCTTTGAAGAATGGGGATTGAATAAGAAAAATGTAACTTCAGCATGGGATAATAAAGGCGATATCATTATAGACAATGATGTCTGGATAGGTTATGAAGCCGTTATTATGGCAGGCGTGCATATCGGAGATGGAGCTGTCATCGCAGCACGGGCAGTAGTAACTAAAGATGTTCCTCCCTACACCATAGTAGGAGGAACACCTGCCAGGAAAATACGGATGCGATTTGAGGAAGAGATAATCGTTAAGCTGCAACAGATACAATGGTGGAACTGGCCTGTTGAGAAGATACGTCAGTCCTTACCCTATATCATGAATGGAACGGTTGACAGACTTACTTAATTCCTCTCTTTGTATCAGAATCATATCTCCATCTTTCACTTTATGCTTCTGAGGTGGTTTATTGCTTGTAATCGTAATGATACCATCTTCAAACATACGTTTCACCTGATTGGCAGAGAGTGAGAAGCATCTTCTGATTAATGATGATAATTTGAGATCAAACTCAAACTTGCACTTGATGTGGATTTTGATAACCTCATTGGATAGATTCAGCAAATCTTCCAATGAGGTATTAGGAATAACTTCGTATTCTACACTATCATAATCCAGCCTCAGGTTATTCTTTCTCTCCATTTCAGTAGAAAAAGCATACTTCCAGGCTGTGTCCTTATCATTCATTGAAAAACTATGGAATAATGTCTTGTCAATCAAATCCGGTTTACTGCGTGATAACAAAGTGAGGTTGCAGGTGTTGTCACACTTCACGCATCTGTAAATCAACCATACATCTATGTTCTTCTTTTGAGCATTCATCCTGAACTTGTCGCTACAATAAAATCGGTCACTATCGCAGTGACTGCACTTCTTAATTAATAAAGGGGTATTATTCACCTTTACTTCCCATGTAATTGTTGTCTCCATAAATAAACTATTATCTTTCTTTGCGGGTTAAGTAATTTTCCGGCAAAGTTGGATATTAGCCATTTGTATAATTCACAAGATGTCACAAGACGCTATGAAATATTCTTTGTTTACCTGTCAAGTTCGTCCATCATTTGGGTTATTTTCTCTTTCAGTTTATCCAGAAATTGTGTCCTGCTTTTCTTCCTGTTCCTGATTTCAAGAAATATCCGGTAGAAATCACCAATCTCAATATCAAAAAGAGTTTCGCAGCAGAAAGCGATTTCTTTCAGGTTCGTGTTACCATTATTAAAGCATTTTCCGGCATATAGTGCATAAATGAATTCTACCAATGAAACCTTACTTTCCGTCCATTGCAATAGTTTGCTTTCTATGATGGAGGTGAACTTAAGGTGTAGTTTCTCCGATAACGCATCAATCTCCGTGGAGAGATAGTGAGTGAGTTGCTTATTTGCTAAGATCTCTGCTACGCTGGAATCATGCAAAGTGGAAAAAGAAGTATCTCTGTCCAACGAGTGGCAGTGAACATCTGAAAGGATATCATAATGCTTTCTCATGAAATACAGATGATCTGAGTCTGTTTTACCGGCTTGATAATAGTTATAGAAATTCTTGTCCGAAGAGATATTCTTCAGGCTTTCATATTCCTCCTTCAGGTATTTATATTGAGCTGACGGTGATTTCCCGATCCGATTCCTTTCAATCTGATACAGACGGATATAAAATATCAGTAGACCGGATATTTGTGGTTTCCGGACTTTGAAGAAAAGAATCTCCTCCTCGGGATTGATAAACTGATAATCCGCAATGGTTACTTTTAGCCGGGCGAGTGAAGTCTGTATGAAGCCGACTATTTGCTTTATCTTATCGAGGATATCAATATCTTGTTGCTCAATTCTTTGGATTTCTACTTCTATGTCTTGCTTAATGTTCTTTACGAAATTCTCCATTCGCATTCAGCGCATCCATAACTTTCAGGCGGTTGCTGCGAAGCCTGCTAAAAGTCTGAATAGCAAATTACAATTGCCTTGCAGAGACAATGTAGTTAATACTAAAAATGATAAAATGAAAAACCTGTCTGAATAAGAATTATTCAAACGAAAGAAATTAGCCTGTGGTTTGTGAGGCTAATATTAAGCAATAACAAATTTAAGAATTGTGCCCAAAATAGTTGCTTTTAGAATTCGGGGCAAATATAGTTCTTTTTTTGTAAATCCCCTAAATCTACAGTCAAAATGTAGATTCAGAGGATATTGAGTATAAAGAGTATTGAATTGAACTATCAGAATATATATTGTACACCAAACTGGTATCCGATATACAGTTGTTGCAGTTTGGTAGACCCAGTCTTTTTCCATAAGGAATGGTTCGGGAATATTTTGCTGTTGCTTACATCTTTGGTCATCATGTAGTTTATGCCTACCCCTCCGAATAACTCAATGTGCTTCCCGATTCTGAAGGACGGAATGAGTGAGTATCCAGTATTCAAAACAGGTTCATCCGAATCGTTTCCGATGGTTGAGGCTTTAAGTTCATTGTTAATCCTGAACCAGGAGGTAACAGGAATATGAGCACCGAATCCACCTTCAGCCACCAATGAGTTATTCTCAGTTTTATGGTTATATCCAACGCCTATAATGCCATAAGTGTATCTGCCTCCCGAACGGAATGTGGCTACTGTACTTCCCAGTGCATCATAAGTGACGGCAACCCCCATCTCACCATTTTTAATGATGTTGATTAATCCGATGGGGCAGTCACTCTTATCCGCTATATTGACCAGTCCGGCAAATTGTACGCCATTGACCTCTTTTGCAATGTTGACTAATCCGGCAACCTGCAAACCGTTTACTTCTTTGGCAATATTGACTAATCCGGCGAATTGGAACCCGGTCATTTCAGAAGCTGTATTTGCCAACCCTGCCATCTGGAAACCACTGAACTTATTCTTATTTATATTAGCCAGTCCTGCGGACTGCACTCCCTGTCCGTCATTTCCTACATAGTTTGAAAGTCCTGCCATTTGGAAACCTTTGGCATCATTCAGAATAATGTTTGAGATACCTCCCCAGGTAAATGCCTCTTCGTTTCTGGAAATACCTACAAGTAAGTTGAGTGAAACAGTATTCGTATACTGATGCGAATAGGCTCCATTGGTACTCAGAGGCGGGACAAAGCTCAATTGAAATACGGTTTTCTTGTCTTCATTGGATTGAGCAAACAATGCGCTATAAACTAATACACATAGTATTAAAACTAAAATCTTCTTCATCATTTTGGTTTTCTTTGTTACTAATCTTTATATTTCTATCATCTTGATTTCGGTTACAAAAGTAAGTTTAATAATTCTTCCTTAGAGAGTTTGTAGACGAACCATACTGTTTCTTATGACGAAATGATGAATATGAGTGATTATTCCCGTAATTTCTTTGGTGTGATAAGCCAATCCTCAACATGCGATAAACTAACTCCCAGAATGCAAGAATCTATTATCGAAGATGCATAAAACTATTCATACTATAACTGTTATTGAATCTTACAACAACTGTGTTACTTTCTTACAATAGATATAATTTTATCTTACAACAACTGTTGTAAGAATAAAAATGTGCATTCTGAGAATTAGTTTCTTGCATTGTGGCGATTACTTCCTTGCATCGTTGCTGTTCTTTTTGTTGGCACCGAAATTTGCTATTCGCGTTCTATATCTTGCATCCTGAATTTTGCTTGGGTATAAATTAGTATCTTTGTTATTCATTTTAACCACGACATTTCAGATGGATGGCAATTTTTATATATATACCGATCTCTCTGCCCTTCCTGTAGATGAACATGAAGCGTATTTGGCAGAAGGATTTGGTGGAGTTTGCACAGGTGGAACGGCTGTAATAGAGGTTTTTTCAGTCAGCCGCCAGATATCTAAAAACGACCTGGTGACAGTTTTGCCGTTACAGTCAGTATTAATCCGTGAGGTAAGTCCCGATTTCTCTATGACTTTTTTCAAAATAGATAAAACGATGTTCTTGGATACCATGAGTAGCCTGGGGAAGATTACTCCTGATTTTTTCTTTTATATGCGGAAGAATTTCCAGGTTCGGTTGACTCGGGGGGAAGTTCAGAGATTTCTTGGCTTCTGCCGTGCAATTGATTTTCGGAACAGTTCTGACGATCCCGCTTTCCGGCGGGAAACCATATTGCACTTGTTGCGTATCTTTTATTGGGATTTCTACGTTCATTTCCGCAAGACCGTAAGCCGGGAGGGAGTTCCCATCCCCTTGAACTCTAATAAGGAGAATATTGCTTTCCGGTTTGCAATGCTGGTCTATGAACACTATAAGCAACATAAAGAAATGGCATTTTATGCGGACAAGCTGTGCATAACTCCTCAATATCTGACCCGAGTTATTCAGGAGGTAAATGGTCAGTCGGCCCGCGAGTTACTTGCAGATCATGTTGTACTGGAGGTGAAGGCACTGCTTCGAGACGCTAATCTTGATATAAAAGACATTGTGCGGCAGACGGGTTTTTCAAACCAATCGTCGCTAAGTCGCTTTTTTCGCCGGCATACGGGTATGTCTCCGACAGAATACCGGCGTACAATTCACATTATTCGCTAACTACAAAAACTGATAAATGGAACGACTGGAAACACAAACTTGCAATGGAGATAGTACATCTTTTGAAAAAGAGATGCTGGCATTGTTAGATGAGCAGATTTTCTTGACAGATAGCGTGTTCGCCCGTCTGCCGATGGGTGTGGAAATTTACGATGCATCAGGTATACTCCGTTGCTTAAACGAACGGGCACGACTTATGTATGGTGTTGAGCTTGATGCGGTAATAAACAAAGTCAATCTGTTTGAAAGTCCTTATGTGGACGAGGCGCTTTTAGCGAGAATTCAATCCGGAGACGACATTGTGCTTGAATTTGAATATGATTTCGACCGGATGAATAAAGAGTATTTCCATACTTCCAATAAAGATACCATTATCTACGAGGTCAAGATTGTTCCGATAACCAATAAGCAGGGGACTATCGTAGGTCATATATTGCTCACCAATGATGTGACTTCTACCAAAGAGGCGGAGTATCGGACTGAAGAAAGTAAGAAAAACCTGGAGATGGCGATGGAGGCTGCGAATATGTCTTCATGGGTATACGACGTGTACAAAATGGAGTTCGGGATCTTGCATGGAAATTCTGTTTTCAAAAGTGGTATGTCCTTGGAGCAATTGTTACCGATGCTTCATCCGCAGGACTGCGCTCCGTTAAGGGAACTCTTTTCCCGGCTGATAAACAAAGAAGTCCTGCAGGGGCAGCTCACAGTACGTGTTTTCAATGAACAGGAAGGAGAATTCCGGCATTATGAGAGCCGTATGCGGCTTTCGACCGAGCATTTTGGTAAATTGCAGATTGTAGGTACCTTGCTGGATGTAACTGAAAAGCTCCGGATGGCAAAAAAGACACAGGATCTTTTAGTTAAGCGTGAACTGGCCATGAAGGTCAACGATATAGTTCACTGGGATTTTAATGTGCAGATGCAAACATTCGAAGCTTACAATGATCCGGTAAACGATTATGCTTCTGACAAGTTGGTATCTTTGGAAGAGTACTTGAATGTGATTCATCCCGAAGACAGGTCTTTGGTCAATGATGCGCTGCAATCTATGCTGTTGGGGCGGAATATGAATATAAATCTCACCTGCCGTATTCAGACCAGGCATGATGATACATGGCAGTACTGTAATATTACGGGTGTTCCTTTCGAATTCGGAGAGGGCGGAGAGGTTATCCGTTATACCGGCTTTAGACAGAATATTTCCAAACTCCATCAGTTGAACGAGGAGCTTAAAGAACGGAACTACAAGATGGAGCTGACTTTCAAAACTGTGGGTATGTCCTATTGGGATTACGATGTGAAGACCCGGCAATATCGGTCATTCAATGATCCGGTGAATGATTTTAATCCCGAAAAAGCAATTATGCCCGAGGATTATTTGAAAGCTGCCCATCCTGAGGATACGGAACGTGTTCGTGAAAATATGGTCGGCATGTCTGCCGGGCAGTATAAGGAGTTCTCGCTTCAGTATCGTTCCCGTACCAAATGGGATCAGGATTGGCAGACACTGATTGTTACCGGGCTTCCGTCTGAACGTGACAAGAAGGGAAACGTCATTCGCTATACCGGTATCGCTTTCAACAATACGAAGTGGGAAAAAATGGCTCAGGAACTGAAAGAGATGAAGGATAAGGCCGAGCTCTCCGACCGGTTGAAGTCGGCATTTCTGGCCAATATGAGTCATGAAATACGTACACCACTGAATGCCATTGTAGGGTTCTCTGAATTGCTGGTCGACAGTGACGACCCGGATGAAAAGAAGGAGTATTGGCATATCATCGAGTCCAACAATGACTTGTTGTTGCGACTTATCAATGACATTCTGGATCTTTCGAAGATTGAGTCGGGAATTATTGATCGGAAACGTGAACGGTTTAACCTGACACAACTGTGCAATGAACTCTATGTGATGATGCGGTCGAAGATTCCGAATGCTGACGTGGAGTTGGTCCAAGATAATCCTTGTCCGGAATGTTGGATTTTCCTCGACAGTAACCGGCTTAAGCAGGTATGGATGAACTTCCTGACTAATGCGGTAAAATATACCAGATCGGGATATATCAGAATGGGATATTCGGTTGAAAAAGACGGAATTCGGTTTTATGTGGAGGATACGGGGACGGGTATCCCTAAAGAACTACAGGATCGGGTTTTCGGTCGTTTCCAGAAGTTGAATGAATTTGTTCAAGGTACAGGACTTGGATTGGCAATCTCCCGGGCAATTGTTGAAGCTGCGGGTGGAGAGATCGGATTCACTTCTAAACAGGGGATTGGATCGACCTTTTGGGCATGGGTTCCGTGTGAGATTTTTCAGCATGGAGACGTCGGTTGCCCGGAAACAACTCTTCCAAACCGTCGTCCGGTGTTTAGCGAAGGCAGTGACAGGAAACTCAGAATTCTGGTGGCTGAAGATAACGACAGCAATTTTTTGTTAGTGCGGAATATTCTTAAGGATTACGACTTGTTACGGGTGACCAATGGTGTAGAGGCTGTTGAGGAGATTCGCAATGGGAAGTTTGATTTCGTGCTTATGGATTTGAAAATGCCTGTCATGGACGGTTTGGTAGCTACTCGGAAGATTCGGGAGTTCAATAGTGACATCCCGATTGTAGCACTTACAGCCAATGCTTTCGATACTGACCGTGCCAGTGCTATGGATGCCGGATGTAATGCTTTCTTGCCTAAGCCGGTAAAACGGAAGCAACTGTTTGAACTCCTTTCAGGGGCCTGTCGGTAAGTTTGAGATAAATAGTAACTCGCTTGTTTAGTGTGCTTCGGTAGCAGCTCTTGGAATAACTTCTACCTTATTCTAACTCTGTTGCGCAGATATCGATTGTACTCAGTGCGTCCGAGATATCAGTCGGGGTTATCCCTTGACATTCAATTCTCAGTATCTTCTCCCAATCTTCAAAGTCTACGTTCCATACGTGGATCTGCGGATATTGGGTGAATAACTTTTCTATTTTCTTTATTTCCCGCTTCTTTTCTATAGAAGTCCGGAAGATTAAAATATTGTCTGTCATTGCGATAACTTATTTAATACCACTTATGTTATTTAGTCTGTTTAGTCTTTCTGGAAGCACTTCGTTTGATGCAAAGATAAGCCGAATAATCTTTCCGTAAAAAGTTTGTAGACCAACCTACAGATTCCTTATGACGAAATTAAGAATATGAGTGACCAACTTCTTTTCCTGTATATTCATACTGCTTCATTGGGTTTGCAAAAATAGCGTTTGGATTTTGCATACGCTTGTAAAAAAACGACATTTTGCTATACGGTTCTGAAACGTTGTCTGTAATCTGATGGAGTAATTCAATCAGTGCTAATGTAGATTGTCTCTTAATCCATGATAGTGTTTTGGCATCGACCATATCCGTGAGGCTTTCGGGAATACCCGGAATGAATAGGGTATCTATTTCATAATCCAGAGATTTTTATTATTGGAAAAACTGACTTCCTATCATGAAATGTGCTTAGTGAAAGAGGCGATGGCTTTTTGAAGAATAGACGTTTTTCTTCCAAATGTACTTTTATGCTTGCATAATTTATATATTTGCAGCATAAAAATCTTGTATTATGTTAAGAAAAGCACCTTTTTTCTCATATGTTGTAAGAATGGTAACATTCTTTGGTTTTCTTGGGCTATCTCTTTATATGAATGCCCGGAATATACAGATTAAGGATATTCCCCATATAGATAAATTGTCCACGAATGTCATCAATACCATTTTTCAGGATTCTGAAGGGTATATATGGTATGGTACAGCGGAAGGATTATGTCGTGATGATGGTTATAATATCCATACATTCAGGTCTGACTTTAAAGATCCGGATATGATGCCAAGTAATGTGATCACTTGTCTGGGAGAAGACAGTATCACACACAATATCTGGATTGGAACTGATAAGGGGTTATATATCTTAAATAAACAAACTTACACTATTGCATCTGCGGATATCGCAGAGCTTAAGGATATCAATATAGAGGGAATCATAGTGACCTCAGATCACTCTATATGGATAAATGTCTATAGAAGAACGTTCCGACTTTCGCCAGAAGGAGAGATTCTGAAAATGTACTCATTGCAATGTTCTACGGGTCCGGGAGAGGAGTATGTACTGTATGAAGATAGAAAACATCAACTGTTGCTCTCTATATCTGGTAAAGGATTGCATAAATGGAATAAGCAAAAGGATGAATTTGAACTATTCTTCCCTTATACTGATAGGATAAGTGATCTTATACAAGATAGAGAGAAAGACTATTATTGGCTGGCTTCCTGGCAACAGGGGATTATTCGTTTGGATCCCTTGAATTCTGTTAAGGAATTGCAATATGTTCCTCAACCATTACCTATGAATTCTGCCGGGCAAATAGCCAAGACGGCTTTACATCTTGTGCAAGATGATGTGAACAACTATATTTGGACAATATCATGGAGTGACTTGTTTGCCTATCAGGTCACAACGGGTGGACTGTTGAAGCAGGTAGATACCTCAACGTTTTTGCCGCAATACAACAAAGCATTAAAGCGTATTATTAAAGATAGGGATGGCAATCTTTGGGTGACTTCTCTGGATAATCACAACTTTATCATCTATTTTGATGAGGATAATTTGCATGAATACAATATCGCCCCATTGGAAAAACAAATAAAGTGGACACCAATTTTTGAAAATCTGTGTAAGGATGAGAAAGGAATATTTTGGGTTTTCCAAAGGCGTCTCGGACTTTGTATTTATCAACCGGAGAAAGATAAAATCGAATGTTATACCAGTTCGAAAGCAGTCAGTGACAGTCCATTTCTGGTACTTTCTTATTTGCTGAAATCAAAAAAACAAGGGCTGGTATGGGTAGTACCGCAAAGTAGCTGTGAATTATATGGCTTGAGCCAGAATAATATGGAGATAGAAATAGAACGTAGGGTGAATTTGTTTTCGGTATCAAAGACCTATGATGTTATCAATTATTTATTTGAAGATAATGACGGTAACCTTTGGATTGCAGCAGGTAATCATTTGTTTATCTACCAGATAGAAAGTGAGAAGTTGGAGCTTGCTTCTGATAATATAGGTGTTATCAAAGGTTTGGCTCAAACAGAGGATGGTATTATCTGGGGTATTGTAAAAAATAAAGGCCTCATCAGGATTGACAGGGAAAGGCATATGACAGAATATTCTGCCCCTCATTCTTTTCTATGTGTAGCTGCAGATCATAATAAATTATGGCTGGGGACTGATAAAGGAGGTATTATGTTATTTGATTCTGAAACCGGTTCTTTTGAAGATTATAATACGGCATGTGGAGTAAACGGAGACAAGATTAGCAATATCATAGTGGATCGTTTTCATCATGTATGGATAACAACCAGTAGGGAGGTCAAGGAATTTAATCCTAAGAATGGAGCTTACAGAAGTTTCTATGCATCCAGTAAGAATATTGGTTTCAACCGTTTTCTTCCCCAGTCTGTGTTTGAAGATGCTGACGGGCAACTTTACTTTGGTGGTATTCCTGGTATATTATCTATTTCTCCTTCTCAACGTCTGGACAATATTTCCCAACCCAAAGATATTCTTATAACTGATATACGGATTATGGGACGGAGTATTCTACTGGATAATAAACGGCCGGGTAAATCATTGAAAGTTGTTGATATATATCCGGAAGAACAAAATATCGAGATACAGTTTTCATCTTTAGACTATCAGAATAGTTCGCGGATACGATATGCATATCGCTTATCCGGAATAGATAAAGAGTGGATATACTTGTCGGCAGGAAAAAACTCAGCTTTCTATAATAAGTTGAGTAAAGGTAAATATGTGTTTCAGGTAAAGGCTACAGATGGAAATGGTTTGTGGAGCGACCATGTGGTTGAGATCAGCCTTAACCGCCTTCCGGCCTGGTATGAAAGTTGGTATGCTTATACGGTATACGTATTGTGCATACTGGCGATTACCTACTATTTCTATAGAATGGTACGTAATCGCATTCGTATGAGACAAGCCATAGCAATGGGGAAAATTGAACGCCAGAAGATAGAAGAAATCAATCACGCCAAACTGCAATTCTTTACTAATATCACACATGAACTACTCACTCCTTTATCTATAATTTCAGCCTCTGTGGATGAACTAAAGGAAGAAATACCAAGTAGTTCGCGGCTTCTTCAGGTTATGGAGAACAACACTTCCCGCTTAATCAGACTGATCCAGCAGATTCTTGAATTCAGAAAGGTAGAAAACGGAAAGTTGAAGTTGAAAGTTTCTTGTGGTAATATCAGCTTATTCCTGAAAAACTCCGTTTTGGCTTTTGCTCCTTTGGTAAAGAAGAAAAAATTATCTATTTCTTTGGAGGCGACCGAAGAGTGTTCTGGATATTTCGATGTAGATAAGTTGGATAAGATTATATATAACCTGCTTTCTAATGCTGCTAAATATACTCCTGAAGGAGGTGCCATAACCCTATGTCAGTCTTATGATGAAGAAACCGGATTACTGAAAATCACTGTCAACAATCCGGGAGAATGTATTCCGGAAGAAAAACTGGCGCATTTGTTCGAACGGTTCTATGAAGGTGAATATCGGAAGTTCCATACTATTGGTACCGGCATCGGCCTTTCATTGACAAAAGATCTGGTGGCATTGCATCATGGCACTATCCATGCCTTTAGCAATAAAGAGGAAGGCAATACATTTGTGGTACAAATACCTGTGCGGCGGGAGGCATTCAAAGAAGAGGAAATTGATGAAAGTATGGAGTATGCAGCTTATAATGTTCTGCCTATTGGTGAAGTAGAAGAAGCAGTTGCTACGGATATGGCTGAAAGAGAACCGGGTAGTTCCTCTTTATTGCTGGTAGAAGATAATGAGGATCTTTTGTCGTCTATGGTCCGTTTGTTGCAGGGCAGATATCATATCTTACAGGCAAGAAACGGGGTAGAGGCATTGGCTGTGCTTGAAAAAGAAGAAGTGAATCTGATTGTTTCGGATATCATGATGCCTGAAATGGATGGAATAGAATTATGTCGCAGGATTAAAGAGAAATTTGAAACTTGCCATATTCCAGTCATCTTGTTGACGGCCAAGATAACTGATGAGGATCAGGTAATGGGGTATGAATCGGGGGCAGACGGTTATATCTGCAAACCACTCCGCTTGTCTGTTTTATTAGCCAAGATAGACAATTTGTTGAAGAAGAGTAACCGTATGGGAATAGATTTTCGTAAGCAATTAGTGTTCGAAGCTAAAGAGTTGAATTTTACTTCTATGGATGAGGCTTTTATCCAAAAAGCAGTGGATTGTGTGAATGCACATTTGGATGATTGTAATTTTGAACATGCACAATTCTTGGCAGATATGGGAATGGCGAGAACTACTCTGGCTGATAAGTTGAAGTTATTGACGGGGCTTACTCCTTCTGGATTTATCAATAATGTTCGTCTGCAAGCTGCATGTCGTTTGATAGATGAAAAGAAGAAAATCCGTATTTCAGATCTGGCTTATGCAGTGGGATTCAATGATCCTAAATATTTCAGTCTTTGTTTCAGGAAGAAGTTCGGACTGTCTCCTACAGAATACATGATGAAGTATGAGAATTGAATTTATTAGCGAGAAAGTACCTTTTTGAACCATCAGTCTCTCTTTTCCGGTAATAGTTCTCCTTCTTTTTATTTATATTCCTCTACTTTTGAGGACGTGAATTAATTCTAAATATAAATATGAATTTAAAGAAGGAAACTATGATTAAACTAAAAACGGCAACATTGCTGCTTGTCTTTGCATGCACCTTTTTCTGTGTTTGTGATAGCAGTGCCAAGACTGGAAAAAATTATTATGTAGATGCCTTGCAAGGTAACGACGATGCTAATGGATTGAGTAAACAAACAGCTTGGAAAAGTCTGGAGAGGTTGAAAGATATTCAGCTTCGTGCAGGAGATTCGTTACTATTTCGAAGAGGGTCTGTTTTTATCGGCATTTTGGAACTCTCAGCGAAGGGGAAGGCTGATAAACGGGTTATTATAGATGCTTACGGTATCGGTAGAAAACCATGTATCAAAGCACCGGACGCTTCACTATATACAATATTAGTACAAAACTCGGACTACCTTACACTACAGAACCTTGAAGTGGTAAATACTGGTACAGAACGGCTGGCACACCGCACGGGTGTAAAAGTGCTGTGTGAGAATTACGGTGTATCTCATAACATCATACTCAATGCATTGGAAATCCATGATGTAAATGGTAGCTTAATCAAGCAGAAAGGAGGTGGTTCTGGCATTTTAATTGTGAATAAAGGACAAGATGTAATATCGACCTTTGATGGATTGACCATTGAGAATTGCATCATTCGCCGTTGTGAGAGGAATGGCATGATTTGGTCTTCCTATAGCAACCGTAATAATTGGCATCCCAGTACCAATACTGTTGTTCGTAAAAACTTGATAGAAGAAGTTCCCGGTGACGGTATTGTTCCGATAGGCTGTGAAGGAGCACTGATAGAATATAACTTGATGCGTAATTGTCCGGGAACACTACCGCATAGCGAAGCTGCTGCCGGTTTCTGGCCATGGAGTTGCGACAACACTGTTCTTCAGTTTAATGAAGTGAGTGACCATAAAGCCCCTTGGGATGCACAAGGCTTTGATTCCGATTATAATTGCCATAATACGACCATTCAATATAATTTTAGTCATGATAATGATGGGGGGATGGTTTTAATTTGTAATTCCGGGACAGACGGTGGAGTAGGCAATCAGGGCACGGTAGTACAGTACAATGTGAGCATTAATGATGCTATTCGTCCACGTGCCACACGCAGTGGTATATTTTCTGCTACTATTCATATCGGTGGACCTTGTGAGAATACGCTGATAAACAATAATATCCTGCATGTTAATCCTAAGACGGCTTCGTTCATAGACCGTAGTATCATTACATCTGATTCATGGGATGGATATGCTAATAACACTATATTTAAAGAAAATATCTTTTTTGCTCCTCAGGAATCGGAGATTCGTCTTACCAAATCCACAAATAACATCTTTGATGGCAATTACTATCTAGGAAATTTCATAGGAAAACCTGCCGATAAAAGTGCCAAGGATGCTTCCGCTTATTACTATTCATGTATAAGTAAAGACCCAATGGGATTTGATAGTTTGTCTTTCCTTTTCGATACGGTAATTGTTGGGGATGGGGCTGCTGTACTGAAGGTAGTCAGTAAGGATGCCATTCATCGATTCTTTGAAGATATGAAGAATTGATTTTTTATCTGAAACAAAATATAGCGATAGTATTACCGGATAATAACGGTAGTGCTATCGCTATATTATTATTTCGCACCGTCTGAAGGTAGAGGGGGCTTTACCGAATTTCTTTTTGAAACATTGGCTGAAATATCTCGGATCGTTAAAGCCAACCTTATAAGCTACTTCTGATATATTGTATTGCCTTTCCGACAATAGGCTGCATGCTTTCTTCATGCGGACATTACAAATAAATTCACTGGGTGACAATCCGGTCAATGCTTTCACTCTTCGATAGAGCATGGATCTGGATATATGGATTTCTGCTTGCAGGAGTGGCATGGATAAATCCGGATTATCCATATGTTTCTCGATAGCAGCAAGTATTTGTTTAAGGAATGCTTGCTCGGATGGATTGGGCGCAATTCTTTGATACTTCGATTGGTTCTGCATTTGTACAGGCAATGCATTTGTTTTTGATAGCAATTGGGTAATATAGCCTGTAATATCTTCGTAAAGAGTCGAAGGAAGTATTATGACTTCCAGTTTTTCTGTAACCGGATTCATGAATGGATTGTCAATAAGGTATGCTCTCATATGTTTTTAGAATTAATGAAATAATATATGGAGCAAACTTCCGAAAAAGTGAGTAATAGGAGGGTGAATTATTACCGGAAACCTGCTTATAAGGTGTTTATAACCCTTTCCCGGTAATGATTCATCCTCTTATTCCTTATATCCACCTACTTTTGGCTAACGATTTAGAACAAAGAACATATATGCATCTTGTTGAATTAGTCACCTTAATTATCTAATAAATTTTAAAAGACGATGAAAAAGAATTCGTTTAGATTCAAAAGAAATCGAAAGGCGATAACAGCCTTGCTAATCTGTGTAGGTTTCGTCGGTATTCATCCTTTGGCGGTATTTGCCGAAGATGATGTTAATGTCGTACAGACAGTGCAACAACAGAAACAGACCATTACTGGTATTGTGAAAGACGCAACGGGGGAACCTGTGATTGGAGCCAGCGTGAAAGAAAAAGGAGATCCATCCAATGGTGTGATAACCGATATTGATGGAAACTTCAGATTGAGTGTTCCTGCTAATGCAACTATTGAAATCTCATTTATCGGTTATCAGACGGCCAGTGTGAAAGCCATTTCAGGAAAACCTTTAAATATAGTATTGCAGGAGAATACTGAGATGTTGGACGAAGTGGTTGTAGTGGGTTATGGTACGATGCGTAAAAAGGATTTGACAGGTTCTGTCATTCAGATTCGTCCGGACAATCTTGCTAACGAGGCACCCAAGACAGTACAGGATGTACTACGTGGTACACCGGGTTTGAATGTGGGTATGGATGCTTCTGCGAAAGGTGGTGGTTCTCTTCAAATTCGTGGTCAACGTTCACTTTATACAGACGGTGGGCATAATGATCCGCTGATTATTCTTGATGGCATGATGTTTTATGGAGAACTTTCCGAACTCAATCCGGATGACATTGCGCAAATTGATGTATTGAAAGATGCTTCTGCCGCTGCTGTGTATGGGGCAAAAGCTGCTAATGGTGTTATTATTGTTTCTACCAAGAAAGGAAAAAATGGTAAACCGATGATTAATTTCAGTACCAACTGGAGCTTTTCTACAATGGGAGCTAACCGTGATGTTTATGATGGGGAAGGTTATTTGAAGTATCGCCGCGATTGGTATGTTGCAGGTACATACGGTGTAAACCCTGAAACTGGTGCTTATGAAGAGTATCAGGCGGATAAGAAAAAATACCCTGCAGGATATTATGATGCTCCCACACAGGAAAATCTGAATAAATACGGTATTACCCTTGACCAATGGCGTGCATATACCAATGCGGGTTCGGACATTTCCGACCAAGAAGTATGGGGAGCCACTAGGCTTGGTTTACAGGGAAATAGCCTTGCCAATTTTCTCTTGGGACAAACTTTTGATTGGTACGATCATTCTTTTCGTACAGGTCTCAACCAGAATTACAACGTGAGCATGTCTGGCGCTACCGATCGTGTGAATTACTATTTCTCTCTGGGATATATGGATAATGAAGGAGTGGCAGTAGGTAATGATTATACCACTTTCCGTTCTAACATGAAAGTGAATGCAAAAGTTACCAACTGGTTTGAAGTAGGCGCTAATGTCAACTTCCAAGAGCGTACCGATGGGGATACCACGGTAGACTGGGGCAAGCAGATCACTGAAAACAGCCCATTTGCTTCTTATCGGAATGAAAATGGAGAATTGGAGCGCTTTCCGATGGGAAATGTTTCAGGAAATACGGGGTACAACTATGATTACAGACAACAATTTAAGGAACGTGAGTCGGGTTATACAGTACTTAATACTATTTTGAATGCCAAATTGACGTTACCGTTCGGCATCACTTATGCCTTCAATATAGCACCGCGTTACCAGTGGTACTATTACCGTTCTTTTCAGTCTTCAAAAGATCCTGATGTAACGGCAGGGTCGGCAAGCCGTAACAATGGTAAGCGTTTTGACTGGTCACTGAACAACACTTTGACTTGGGATAAAACTTTTCTTGAGAAGCACCATTTTACAGTGACACTAGTACAGGAAGCTGAAGAACGACGTTCATGGGGTGACAATTTGAGTGCCAACAACTTACAACCGACTGATGCTTTGGGCTTCCATTATGTAAAAGCAGGTGACAAAGAATCCAGTGCTTTCAGTTCGGATGATGGACATGAAACCGCTGACGGTATGCTTGCACGCCTGTTCTACTCGTATGATGACCGATATATGTTTACCGGCTCTATACGCCGCGACGGTTATTCAGCTTTTGGTACTTCCAATCCGCGTGCAACTTTCTATTCAACCGCCTTCGGATGGACTTTCACAAATGAGAAATTTTTCAATTGGGAACCGATGAGTTTCGGTAAGCTGAGATTTTCTTGGGGACAGAATGGTAACCGTTCATTGGCTAATCCCTATATTGCTCTTGCCGACCTGGGCTCAGGTACCGGAGGTACTTATGGTTATGTAGACGCAAGTGGTAATACGACAGAATATCGTTACTTTACAATGAACCGTCTGGCCAATACGCATCTGCAATGGGAAAAGACCACTGCCTGGAACATTGGTTTAGATTTTGGCTTTCTGAATAACCGTATCAGTGGTAGTGTTGAGTATTATCACATGCCTACTACACAGATGATTATGAATCAGTCCTTACCCGGATTTTCCGGTTTTGGTTCAGTCACTACCAACTTGGGAGAGGTGCAGAACCGTGGTGTGGAAATCTCATTAAGTACAACAAATATTAAAAATGATGTGCTGGAATGGAATACTACGATAGGATTTTCATTTAATAAGAATGAAATCAAGCATCTGTATTATGAGTATGAAAATGTGCTTAATGCTCAAGGTGAAGTAATAGGTACTAAAGAAAGAGATGATATTTCCAATAAATGGTTTATCGGACAGCCTATTGGGGCTATCTGGGATTATAAAGTAACCGGTATCTGGCAGAAAGATGAAGTGGAAGAAGCTGCCAAGTATGGACAGCGTCCGGGTGACCCTAAGGTATGGAACAATCCTGATAATGATAAAGTAAATGCAGACGGTAGTGTTACTATCGTGTATGACAATGATGACAAGCAATTCCTGGGACAAAGCAGTCCGAAAGTGAATTGGTCTATGCGTAATGAATTTACTTTCTTCAAAGATCTAACTTTCTCATTCAATATTTATTCAAAGATGGGGCATAAGAGTCTGGAAACAGATTACCTGAATAAAGATAATGCAGGCTCAAAAGTGACGAATGGTCAGAATGTATATGCTAAGAAGGGATATTGGACTGTAGATAATCCGACCAATGAATATGGACGCTTAGATGCACAAGGTCCGTCGGGAGTGACTACACCGGGCAAATTACATAACCGTTCATTCATTCGTCTGGATAACATTTCACTTGCCTATAAACTGCCCAAGAAGTTCATTTCACGCTGGAGTATAGAAAAGGCGATTATTAGCGGAAGCATCAAGAATGTTGCAGTCTGGGCTAAAGACTGGAAATACTGGGACCCTGAAACCGGTGGTTTGGCTCCGAGAACCTTTAATATTGGATTAACTTTAACTCTTTAATTACATAACGGATATGAAAAAGATAAAAAATATAGCATTGATAGGTATGATTGCTGTCGGTGTGTTGTGTTCTTCCTGTTCAGAAGACTTCCTGAAACCGGACCCGCTTTCATTCTATGAACCTGAACAAACCTTTACTACTGAAGCCGGATTGCGCTCTGTTGTAGCTACGCTGGATAGACACTTGCGCAATTACTGGACCTATTATCAAGCTGCCAATCTGGTAACTCCTTTCTATACATTGTTTATGCATACCGATTTAGCTGTTGCCGGAAAAACAGATCAGAGTACTATCTGGGCAGATCCATCCGAACGCCTGACTCCTTCGGACGGAATGGGCGGCGGAGGCAGCGAAGTGAATCAGTTCTCGTATTTCTGGGGTGAAACTTATACAGGTATAAAATCAGCTAATACAATAACCAGCTATATCGGCAAAATTAAGGATATGGACGAAGCTTCCAGAAATAAATACATTGGTTGGGCTTATTTTCATCGGGCATATCGTTATTTGTCATTGGTCTTTATGTTTAAGGATGTTCCATTGGTGACAAAGATTATAGAAGGTCCGAAGTTCGACTATAAAACAACTTCCCGTGAGGCCATTCTTGCGAAGATGGTTGAGGATATGGAATTTGCCGTACAGTGGGTTCCGGAACAAAAGGATATGAAAGAGATCGGTCTGGTCAATAAGGGAGCTTGCCGCATGTTACTTTCTAAACTTTATCTGGCAACCGGACAGTGGGAGAAGGCTATTCAGCAGCTGAATGAAGTGATAGATAACTCCGGTTATTCGTTGATGACGAATACCTTTGGTACTTTTGTCACTCCTTTCAATACAGAAACGTGGCCTATTCAACGCAATGTGATCTGGGATTTGCACCGACCTGAAAATAAGTTGATAGCCGAAAATAAAGAAGTGATACTGGGTATGCCTAATCGCGGTATCGGTTCATCGAATTCTTTTGTTGCTTTCAATACAATGCGTGCTCTGGGTCCATTGTGGGATGACAAGAGTAATCTATTGGACCCTAATGGAGTACAAGCTGTGAAAAGTTTTGCTCGTAGCGATAAGAATTATGACTCTAAATATGATTATAATCGCTCCATAGGTCGTGGTACAGGTTATTTGCACCCTACTTATTACTCTCAATATGGTATGTGGGAAGTGAATGGAGTAGATGATGAGGGAGATTTGAGACGTAGTACAAAGAGCGGAAACTGGATGATGATGGATTCTGTCAGGGTCAATAATCCTTCTTCCAAATATTATGGTCAGTATCTTCAGAAGTCTTGGTGTAAGGATACAATCCGTGACTGGTTCGGATGGCCTCACTATAAAATCTATTTAATGGACCAGAATGCCGAGGCGAAAGAAAGTAGTACACAGTTCAATGGCGCTTCCAGCAGCTCCACTACAAGTGGCATAGCCGACTGGTATTGCTACCGTCTGGCAGAGGCTTATCTGCTGCGTGCTGAAGCAAAATTTTATAATGGCGATCCTGCCGGTGCTGCTCTGGATGTAAACAAAGTGAGGGAGAGAGCTCAGTGTAAACAGCTTTACACAACTGTAACCATTGGAGATATCATGGATGAGCGTGCACGTGAATTGTATCTGGAAGAATGGCGCTATCTTGAATTGAGTCGTGTGTCTTATTGCCTTGCCCTAAGCGGAAAACCGGATGAATGGGGAAATACGTATGATGTGAATACTTATGATAAACAGGAAGGTACAGACCCGAATGGTGGAAGTTATTGGTATCAACGCATTATGCATTACAATGAATTCTATAATAAAAATCCGGAGTTGATTGTGAAGAACCATAAATATACCATTGACAAGCGTAATCTGTATTTGCCTATTCCACAATCAGCTATTGATGCCAATCGTTTGGGAAAACTACGCCAGAATTATGGCTATGACAAATATGATGACAGTGTGCCGATGTGGGGAAACTGGCAGGAGGCTGTAGCCGACGAAGATAACCTGTCTAACTAAATTGGGCTTCGGCTCTTCTGAGTAGTAAATTCGCATTTTTTCAATAGGTATTATAAGGAACGGGGTGATCGTTCTTTTCTTGAGATCACCCCGTTTTCATTTGTATCAATCAATATAGAATCAAGTATGAATAGAATAACAATGAAAGGACTGTTTTTTGCTTTTCTGACTCTTATTTTTTGTTCCGGATATTTTCCGTGTGCAGCAACCGAACTTCCGAAGGTGTCCGATGTGTCCGGTATTATCCATAAAGTGAACAGATACTGGCAAACTACGCATCCTAAACATAGTTGGTCATTCTGGGATCATGCTGCCTATCATACCGGAAACATGGAAGCTTATTTCCTGACAGGGGATACCGCTTACTACAATTATTCTGAAGCATGGGCTGGGCATAATCAGTGGATGGGAGCCAGAAGCAAAGATAAGTCTAAATGGAAATCCGGCTATGGTGAAAGTAATGAATATGTTCTGTTTGGCGATTATCAGGTGTGTTTTCAGACATATATCGACCTTTATACTGTGGAGCCTGACGAACGGAAAATAGCCCGTGCCCGCGAGGTTATGGAATATGAAATGAGTACCGATCGCTCCGATTATTGGTGGTGGGCTGATGGACTCTATATGGTGATGCCCGTTATGACTAAACTGTATAAGGTGACCGGAAATCCGCTTTATTTGGAGAAGCTGCATGAGTACTGGGAATATGCCAATAGCATTATGTATGACGCAGAGGCTGGTCTGTATTATCGTGATGCGAAGTATGTCTATCCTAAACATAAAAGTGTAAATGGTAAAAAGGACTTTTGGGCGCGTGGTGATGGCTGGGTACTGGCTGCATTGGCCAAAGTGCTGAAGGACTTGCCTCAAGATGATAAATACCGGTCAGAATATGTCGACCGTTTTCGGACAATGGCTAAAGCTGTAGTCGCCTGTCAGCAACCGGAAGGCTATTGGACCCGAAGCATGCTCGATCCGCAACATGCTCCCGGGCCGGAAACCAGTGGAACAGCTTTCTTCACCTATGGTCTGCTGTGGGGCGTCAATAATGATTTATTGGATAGAGAAACTTATGAACCGGTAGTATTGAAAGCATGGGAATATCTTGCTACAGTGGCTTTGCAACCGAATGGGCATGTAGGCTATGTACAACCTATTGGTGAGAAAGCTATCCCCGGACAAGTGGTGGATGCTAATTCTACTGCCAATTTTGGTGTAGGTGCTTTCTTATTGGCTGCTTGTGAAATGGTACGTTTCATCGAAGATGCGCCTATCGTCAATGAAGGATATCAGGTGACGGATAAAGGTGCCTGGTGTTGGTTTGCCGATCCTCGTGCCTTGCATTATAAAAGTAAAGATGGCAGTATAGACCGAACCTATATCGGCTACATTGATACTCATGGAAATATAAAAGCCATGCAATATGATTTTCATAAAAAGCAGCAGAAAGAAGTCCTTATCCGTTCCTGCTTCCAGCCGGATGATCATGATAACCCGACTTTCCTGATACTGCCTGATGAGCGTGTCATGATATTCTATTCGCGCCATACGGATGAACGTTGTTTTTACTATCGCATCTCGCGGGAACCGGGTGACATTACAACTTTAGGAGAAGAGAAGAAAATTATCACTGAGAATAACACCACCTATCCTTCTCCCTTTATTCTTTCCGATGATCCGGATCACATCTATCTTTGCTGGCGTGGAATAGGCTGGCATCCTACGATTGCCAAGTTATCCCTACCGGATAAAAAAGATAATATAAACGTGGAGTGGGGACCTTACCAATTGGTACAGTCTACCGGAGCGCGTCCCTATGCCAAATATACGTCGAATGGAAAAGATAAGATTCTTTTCACTTATACTACAGGACATCCTGATCAGGAGAGTCCAAATTTCTTATATTTCAATTATATCGATATACACACTTTGCAACTGGAAGATGTGAAGGGAAATGTGCTTTCGACCATAGCCGATGGCCCGTTTCAGATAAATAAAAGAAGTGAGTATGTAGAACAGTATCCTTATACGGTGGTAGATAGTCCTGAAGAGCGTGACTGGGTATGGCAGATAGCCATCGACAAACCGGGGAATCCTGTTATTGCCATGGTTCGTATCAGTGAAGACAAAACCTCACACAATTATTATTATGCCCACTGGACAGGAAAAGAATGGAAAAAGAACTTTCTGGCTCATGCCGGCGGACATTTTCATCAAAGTTCTTATATCGAGAAGTGCTACAGTGGCGGAATGACTATTGATCCTGCACAGACAAATGTGATTTATTGTTCTGTTCCCGTAGAAGGCAAATATGGACGGAAATATGAGATACAGAAATATATGCTGAATGATGGGGGAGATGTGGTTGCCGTTGAGGCTGTTACCCGTAATTCCCGGTACAATAATGTGCGTCCCTATATTATTCCTGATTCGGAAGATACTCCGTTACGGCTGACATGGATGCATGGCAATTACTATGACTGGATTGTAAGTACCACACATCCGTTGGGGTATTGTACTGCGATTCATTCCGATTTTCGAGGTTTCCCTGTTAAGACTGAAACTGAGAATATTGAGATGACAGTTGAACAAGCTAAGGATTTTAAATTTGATTTTAAGGAAGACTTTGTAATTTCCGTAACCTTGAAGCCTGATACGGTAAAATATCGTGGTTGTCTGTTGCAACTTGGAAAACTGGGGTATTATCTGAATGCCAATACTATGAAACCAGAGGTACGTTATCAAAGAAAAGTATATACCAGTACCAATATGCTGGGAACAGCTGATACTTGGGCAATCATGCCACGTGGTACGAATGGTAAATGGTATGTTCCGCAGAAATACTCCGAGTTACGTTTAAAGTTGGAATATAAGAACGGTATTTTGCGTACTTATGTTAACGGTCTGCTTGATCAGACCATTGAACTATTGCCATTTGTCAGGTGATATTAACGCCCCCATGTTAATTCAATATTGGTCTTTACGATAAAAACAGTCAAGGATACTATATAACCATAATTTAAGTATACACATCAATGAAATCAAATATACTAATTCTCTTTTGTTGTTTCTTGTTTTTGGCGTCCTGCCAAGCTTCTTTTATTGAAGAGTACACTCTGCTTCCTCACCCAGTGGATATCAAATATATACCGGGAATGGTGAAACTAAAAACGCAACCGACACTTGTTTATCCGGGTGAACTGGCAAATGAAGCATTACTGCTCCAATGTTACTTGTCTTCTGATTTCTCTGTCCAGGCCACATTAAAGAAAAATAAGAAAAAGGGAGATATTATATTACAGTTAGATCCGGCAGTATTACCAGAACAGGCGGAAGGTTATATCTTAGATGCTACTTCTGGGAATATAGTACTTAAAGCCAATTCTCCTGCGGGTATATTAAATGCTATCCAGACATTCCGACAGGTTCTCAAAGTAAAAGACGGCAGGCTGATTGTACAGAAATCAACTCTTACGGATTATCCCGTTTTCTCATGGCGTGCTTTCATGTTGGACGAAGGACGCTATTTTAAAGGGAAGGAGGTCGTTTTTGATTTGCTGGATGAGATGGCGGCATTGAAGATGAATGTCTTTCACTGGCACTTGACAGACGACCAGGGCTGGCGCATAGAGATAAAGAAATACCCCAAACTAACGGAGATTGGTGCATGGCGTGACTCTTCAGAAATAGACCATTTTGGCAGCAATCGATATGATGGTAGACGCCATGGAGGTTTTTATACCCAGGAAGAGATTAAAGAAGTAGTAGATTATGCAGCGAAAAGGAATATTACTGTTATCCCGGAAATAGAGATGCCCGGGCATGCCAGTGCCGCCATTGCCGCTTACCCTTGGCTGGGGACAAGTGGAAAACAAATCAAAGTTCCTGGTAAGTTCGGAGTGCAATATGATATCTTTAATGTGGCTGATCCACGTGTGATACACTTCTTGAACGATGTAATGGATGAAGTGATAAGTTTGTTTCCGGCTCCTATATTCCATGTTGGAGGCGATGAAGTGAGATACAATCAATGGAAAGAGTCCGCACTTGTTCGGGAATATATGAGGAAGAATGATTTGAGGACTCCTGCCGAATTACAAGTGTTCTTCACAAACAATGTGTCTAATATATTGGCTTCTAAAGGTCGTCGGATGATGGGTTGGAATGAAATAACCGGTGATAAACTGCATGAGTTTCAATCGGAAACAGATACGAAAGGAAAGCAAAAGTTGGCTCCGGGAACAATCGTGCATTGCTGGAAAGGAGATCCTAAATTAATCAAGGAAGCTATAGAGAAAGGATATGACGTGGTAAATTCCTATCATTCGTATACTTATCTGGACTATACTTATGAAGCTATTCCACTGGAGAAAGCTTATAATTTTAATCCTGTGCCGGAAGGTCTGACAGAGAAACAAAAGGGTAAGGTACTTGGGCTGGGCTGTCAGATGTGGGGAGAGTTTATCCCGACGGTGAACAGTATGAACTTGAAAATCTATCCGCGCTTGGCTGCCTATGCTGAAGCCGGTTGGACTCAATCTTCTAATAAGGATTACAATCGTTTTCTGAATGTATTGGATGCATTCTTGAAGAAATGGAAACAGGAAGGGATTATTATCGAAGAGAATAGTGCATGGTAAGAAATACCAGAAAGGGGCATATTGGGTTAATGCCCCTTTTTCTTTATCGGCAATCGTGGGAACAACTTCCTGAACCGTACCAAATGTGTCGTAATATTGCTTCCGGCTATAATAAATGTCACAGCCAGGATAATCAATACAATTCCGCAACACAATCTGGGTGTCAGACTTTCCCCGAAAATTGTTACTCCGAAGAATACAGCCGTTACAGGTTCCAAAGCTCCGAGGATGGCTGTAGGGGTAGAACCTATATATTGCACAGCTTGCGTAGTGCAGAGGAAGGATATGGCTGTAGGGAAAATTGCTAATGCAATCAGGTTCCCCCATAAATACCATTTATCGACAACATGCAGGCTTTGCCCGAAATCTACACGGACTAAAAAGAGCGATAGGCCGAAAAGCAATACATAAAAAGTAACTTTAAGCGTTGCCACATCCTTTAATATCGGTCGGTTTACCCCTACGATATAAATAGCATAGGAGAGGGCCGATGCCATGACTAACCCAACGCCAACTAAGCTAAGCGTTGTACCGTCTCCTCCTTTATATAGTAACCCAATACCACTTAAAGCCAGAAAGATACATAAGACTGTTTGTAATGTGATTTTCTCTTTGAAAGCGACAGCCATAATCAGTGCCACCAAAATAGGATAGACAAACAGTATTGTTGAGGCAATACCGGCTTCCATGTAGTTATAGCTTTGAAACAGGGTAAGAGAAGAAATGGCGACCAACCATCCCAGTATGACTAACGGCAATATTTCTTTCCGCTTTAGACTAAAACTTCTACCTCTCGCTTTGAGCATAATCCCCAGGATGGGAATGGCAAACAGATATCTGAAGAAAAGAACAGAATCCGGATTCATTCCTTCCTTATATAGTGGAAGGGTAAAGAGGGGATTCATACCATAAGTGGCGGCAGCAACGGCTCCCAATATATATCCTTTGACCTTTGTATTCATAAACACTAAATAATTTCTTAGTTCTGGTTTTCTTTGGGGGTGCAAAGGTAAATCTTTCCTTTATATATTGTCATTACAAACCTCTTAATTTTTGCTTTTTCCTGCCTTGGATGACTTCAGTTTTCGTATTCTCAAAATATTATTTATCTTTGCGCCATGACAAAGACATTCAAATCGGATTTGGTTTAATAAACAATCTGTGTTTCTGATACAGATTGTCCCTTCGTTTACTCTCGGATAACTCCTTTCGAGAGTAGTTTTCTATTATTATAATTCAAGTTTAATCTGCGTACAATGATGAAGGCATTGTTATGCTTTCCGTGTATGCAAAATACATTAAGAAAATGAGTAACGAAAATAAAACAATTCACGATTTCGAACTTAAATTAATCTGTGACTTCTTCTCCAATATGGAACGCCAAGGACCCGGAAGTCCTGACGTAACACTGAAAGCGCTGAGCTTTATAGATAACCTCACCGACAAATCCCTTATCGCCGACATCGGTTGTGGAACAGGAGGACAGACAATGGTATTGGCCGGACACATTCCCGGGCAGATCACCGGACTTGACCTTTTTCCCGACTTTATTGATATCTTTAATCGCAATGCAAGGCAATCAGGTTTGCAGGACAGAGTGAAAGGTATTGTCGGTTCTATGGATAACCTTCCTTTTCAGAATGAGGAATTAGACCTGATCTGGTCGGAAGGAGCCATTTATAATATTGGTTTTGAACGGGGACTGAATGAGTGGCGTAGATATTTGAAACCGGGAGGATACATTGCTGTTTCTGAAAGTTCGTGGTTTACTGATGAACGTCCTGCGGAAATCAATGACTTTTGGGTGAATGCGTATCCTGAAATAGATACGATTCCGGGTCAGGTGGCCAAGATACACAAAGCAGGATATCTTCCCGTCGCTACATTTATTTTGCCGGAAAATTGCTGGACAGAGCATTACTTTGCTGCAAAGATTGAAGCTCAGAAAATCTTTCTTCATAAATATGCGGGAAATAAGATCGCCGAAGAATTCAGTTCGCTTCAGTTTGATGAAGAAGAACTATACAGTAAGTATAAAGCATTCTACGGTTATACATTTTTCATAGCAAAAAAGATAGAACAATGATTCATTTGAATAATTACGGTTGGAATGACAAGTTAAGCCAACTAAAGCAAGAGTCAACATACAATGCCCTTACACATGGACGTATATCCATCGTACACCGTACATGTTACGAGGTCGTTTCAGAAAACGGTCTGTTTCAGTGCGAACTGACGGGGAATATAATGTATGGAAAATCAGACTTTGAGCTCCCTTGCACTGGTGATTGGGTACTTTTTCAACCATTCGACGAACATAAAGGGATTATAGTGGATATGCTGCTTCGTGAACGGACTTTATATCGCAAGAAAAACGGAACGGTTGCAGATAAACAGGCCATTGCCTCGTATGTTGACAAGGCATTTATCGTGCAAAGTCTTGATGATAATTTCAATGTTCGCAGAGCCGAGCGTTTCATGGTTCAGATGCAGGAAGAGAATATTAATCCTGTATTGGTGTTCAATAAGGCTGATTTAGGGTTTGACAAGCAGAAAGTTGAAGAACAGATCAGGCACATTGCCCGTCAGATACCGGTGTTTTTTACAAGTATTCATCAACCTCAGACGATTCTCCAATTACGGGAGTCTATATCGGCAGGCGAAACGGTTGTGTTTGTCGGCTCTTCAGGTGTAGGGAAAAGTTCTCTGGTAAATGCGCTTTGCGAGAAATCGGTATTACTAACGTCTGATATCAGCCTGTCCACGGGAAAAGGAAGACATACTTCTACTCGTCGGGAGATGGTATTGATGGACGGTTCAGGTGTATTAATCGATACTCCGGGCGTTCGGGAATTTGGCTTGGCCATTGACGATCCCGATTCTCTTGCAGAGGTATTGGAGATTTCAGATTATGCTGCATCATGTCGTTTCAAGGATTGCAAGCACATCAACGAACCCGGATGTGCCGTTTTAGAAGCGGTAAGTAGTGGCGTATTGGACCCTAAGGTTTATGAAAGTTATCTGAAACTTCGACGGGAAGCGTGGCATTTCTCTACTTCCGAACATGAAAAGCGTAAAAGGGATAAATCTTTTTCAAAACTCGTGGATGAGGTGAAGAAGCGTAAGGCAAATCGCTAATTTCTATTATAAGAGTGTGTCATTTACCTATTGGGTTTGTGACACACTTTCATTTTATATTTTCAGTGAATTATAAAAACGTAGGTGTGAACTCGATGCCTAAGGCACGGGCAATATAACTTCTTGCCGTACCAACCTTCTCTGCTAACTCCTGTTGAGTTATCTTTAGTTTGTAAACTCTTGCAGATATTTAACTCTGATTTTTCTACACTATACCTTCACAATCGAGGAAACTATAGTTAGGGTTCATAGCTCTTGATACAGTTTTGCCGGGACACTTTTCTTCTGTAATGCTAGTAGAAGTGTTTTATTTCCGTTTCCTGTAAAAGCCGCCCCCATTACTTTGGGGTCGAGTGGAAATTCTTGTACCTTTGCACTCGTTTTTAGAAAAGAAGAATCACGATGATCAATAAATATGAAGAACGTCTGGGAACCGAGCGTATGTTGCCACTGGTTTTCAAGATGGCGCTTCCGGCAGTAGCAGCACAATTCGTCAATTTGCTTTATAGCATTGTCGACCGTATCTATATCGGACACATACCGGGCATCGGGACGGATGCATTGGCAGGCGTAGGGGTAACAATTTCTCTCGTGGTATTGATTTCTTCTTTTTCAGCAATAGTGGGCGGTGGTGGTGCACCGTTGGCTGCCATAGCCCTCGGACAAGGTGACCGCCAGCGTGCCGGAAAGATATTGGGGAATGGTTTTACCTTGCTGATTCTATTTACGTTAATTACTTCCTTCATTGCCTATACCTTCATGGAGCCTATCCTGCTCTTTACAGGCGCTTCGGAACATACATTGGGCTATGCGGTCGATTACCTTTCCATTTATTTGCTGGGAACTGTTTTTGTAGAGATTTCCACCGGACTCAATTCCTTTATCAATGCGCAGGGGCGTCCTGCCATTGCCATGTACTCTGTCTTAATCGGAGCTTTATTAAATATCATTCTTGATCCTATTTTTATCTTCTGGTTTGATATGGGGGTGAAAGGTGCTGCTTTGGCTACGGTGATTTCTCAGGCTTGCAGTGCCGCATGGGTACTGTCTTTTCTGTTTTCCCGGAAGGCTTCTCTGCCTTTAGAGAGGCGCTATATGAAGTTGAACCGGGGAATTGTTGTTGCGATGTTGGGACTGGGAGTATCTCCGTTCATTATGGCTAGTACAGAGAGTTTGGTGGGCTTTGTGCTGAATAGTAGCTTGAAAGATTTTGGAGATATTTACGTCAGTGCGTTGACGATATTACAGACTTCGATGCAATTTGCCAGTGTGCCGCTGACGGGGTTTGCGCAAGGCTTTATTCCGATTGTAAGTTACAATTATGGGCATGGTGACAAGCAGCGTGTGAAGGACTGTTTCCGTATTGCACTAATTACCATGTTCTCTTTTAATCTAATTCTGATGCTGCTTATGATCCTGTTCCCGTCAACGGTTGCATCAGCTTTTACAAGTGATGAAAAGTTGATAGAAACGGTTCGTTGGACCATGCCTGTCTTTCTGGGTGGTATGACTATTTTCGGCTTGCAACGTGCCTGTCAGAATATGTTTGTTGCGCTGGGACAGGCTAAGATTTCCATTTTTATCGCTTTGCTCCGCAAGGCTATTCTGTTGATTCCGTTAGCATTGATACTGCCGCATTATATGGGAGTGACCGGGGTATATGCGGCTGAGGCTATATCCGATGCTACGGCTGCAATTTGCTGTACGCTGTTGTTCTTTTGGCAGTTTCCTAAGATTTTGGGAAAAATGAAATAGGCTAAGGCTTTATAATTTTTTCTCTTATTAATACATTGTAATTAGTGATAATGTGTTATTTATATAATCATATTTTAAACCCAATTGTATTTTGTAAGAATGAATTTCGAGCATTATATTGAATTTTGCAATTTGATATATATCGTTGAACTCCATACAGAAAAGATAATTTGAGTTTATATTCTCTTTTATTTTCTTTGCTAAATATTCAGGGGTGATATTACTAAAGCCTATTCTTTGCATGGTGTCACTCTTTTTTTGCTTGAGATATTCTAATTTCTCCGAAGTAATAATAATCTTTGAAGTATTCAGACGTTGAAATACAGGGGTTATGGAATTGATGGTCATAGCTTGATCGGAAGTATCTATGATATTAAAATACACTCGTTCTATTTTGTAGGTTAAAAATGTCTTAAATAAATCTGCGTATATACAGCGAATCTTAAATCCATTAGACTCAAAGTCATAACCAAATTCATTATTGTCTTTAACATTAAAAAAATTGTCTTGATCGGAGGAAGGTTGCAATATAATATCATGATATTGAATGAATCCATTTGTGAGAATGGAAGATATGTAAATTTTCAGAGTAGAGGATAATGTTACATCAGCTATTCCTACGAACCCCTGAAAATTTTGTAAACCCATTTTTAGTCTGCCAATGAAATTATTGGAGACGTTATTTATGTAAATGAAGAATAGCTGTTCACTTGATTTATACTCAATCTGGGATAAATTAATATGTTCAGATAAACTTTGATATAATAAATCGTTTGCGTTTTTCCATGATGTGTTGATTTTAGAAATATAATCACCGCATAAGAAGCTATGAGATTCTGATTTGTCTAAAAGCTTAATTACGGCATTATAACATGCTACCCCGTATTCAGAATCTTCTATTTGTAGAGTATCAAAAACGAGAATAATCTCATGATGTTTCTTTTGGGGAATTAAAACTGACTTTAGTACTGAATATGATATACCTTTTTTCTCTAATAGTTCTACTAAAATGTCGTGCATGTTGTTAATCTCTTTGCCCATCTGTAAGTCAGAGATATTGAAGTATTGTTTCATAACTTCAAGCATTGTATTATCTCTCGAATCTATTGTGTATATAGTTTTACTCATGTTTTCTAAATTCTATTGGTGAGTATCTTGTTTGGGATGGTTTTGATTAATAATCTGTGAGGCCTCTTTCAACTTAGAGGACAATTAGGTTATAGAATGGAATTTATTCGCTGTTCATTGTGCTGATAGGATAATCTTTCATGTCATTCTATTTTCTGCAAAGATAAACAATAAAACCAAAGTAGGAAGAAAACCCCATCGTTTCCTTCCTACCCGATTCTTTATTTTCAGAAGTTTTTTTATTATGTCACAAAGACCTTTTTCATCATTTCTTCTTCATTTCCTATTTACGGTGCTTCTGTCACATTAACTGTTACCGTCACCTTCTTTGCCGCATCCGACAGATTCTGTATCTCAAAGGTTGCCGCCGCATTTGCCGGGAACGATCCTGTGGGGAAATCCTTTGCATTTTGGTCCAGCGTCAAGGTATAGTCTATAGCCTCGGTGCTATGTCCTTCCGTCTTATCCGCTTTCAGCCAGGCAGGTAAGCCGATAATCCGGCTACCGCCTTTGGCAGTCACAGTAAGTTTCATGGACGAGGTGGTTCCGGCATTGGCCTGTTTCTGCATGCTGAGTGTTCCTGTGATCACATCCGGTGATTCACTTCCGGCAGTGTAGGTATTTGCCGCATCCGGTTCTGACGGTGTAACTGCTGCTGCAGCAACTGTCGGCACTCCTACGGCTGCTTTCACTGCAATCTGGCTTTCTTCGCGTCCTGCCTTGCTGCGCAATAAGATGATGGCTTTCGGGAAAAGATTCCCAGAATATCCATCGGCTTTTGACACTTTACAAGTATAAGATGCCGATCCGGCATGGGTTACCGGTGTGATTTCCGTCTTCAGCCACTCGGCACCGCTACCCGCGGAGCTTGTATAGACAATGCTGCATTCCGCTTCCGAATTGCTGGTGAAAGGAATACTGAAATATTCAGTCTCATCCGGGGAGACGGTGGCTGTATTGTTACCCGCAATAGTGGTTGCTCCGACTCCTGTCAGTGTCCCGATAGCCAGTTCATTTTCCGGCTGATACTCAAAGTCCCCGCCATCCGTCCAGTCCGAAACGGTGATGTTCACATCCAGCTTGAACGGGTCGGCGTTGGTGATGCGCACCGTGTAGCGGTGGTTAGGCTTCACCTCGATGTAACCGCCTGTGCCCGCTACCGACTGCTCAAACTCTACCATGTAACTCACTTCCTGCGGTATATCCGTCTGGTTCAGCGCATACTTTCCCTTGATAATCAGATACCCCTTGTCGGCAATCGGACTGGGATAACTGTAGAAAGCCCCTGTCTGTGTTCCTTTATTGGCATTGGCGCCGTCAAAGTCACGGTCGGGGTAGGTGATAAGCGTCTTGGCCGGATCGGCATCTTCCACGGGAACCACCGGGAAGAAGGTAACGCCTTTGCGGCCGTGCCCCATCGATACACCGGTGATGGTGAGATGTGACAATTTCTCGTCATTGATGATATCGAAACGGGAGACGATACGCGACAGCGTCATATTGATGCGGGTACGGGACCCCATACTGATATCCCGCAGGTCGAGCGCAGGACTGTAGGAACCTACCATCGGCAGGGGTGTCAACAAGATGTCCGTATCCGTGGCAGGATCCAGCAACGGAGTGGTAAAGGTGAGGAAATCCGTTTCAGTGGGAATACCCGCTTTGGTCACAATGTTATAGTCCGCACCCGGTGAACTCTGTTCCAGCGCTACGAAATTGGTGTATTCTGCTCCGGCTTTCAGCAATTTCGGCTGATTGGCAATGCAGTAGAATTTGGTGAACAGGCCTTTCTTGGGGCGCAGGGTGGCGAGTGCTACGTTGTCACCTTCCACGGTCAATATAATTTTTGTAGCGTTAGGTATCGTAGAACCGTCCGAACGGTAACAGAACCGTTCCTGATAAGTATATGGCCCTTCCTCCTTGTCCGAAGAGAACACGTAAATATCCAGTGAAGTGATTTCATTCTCTTCGGTCGTGGCGATGGGGGCATCGGCGCGGGTAGTGCCTGCCGTCTTTATGTTCAGCTTGTTCTGAAAGGCGAGGATGATTTCGCGGCGCGTCGGGTCATTGACCAGCGGATCATCACCGGGAGTAGTCGCCGACGGCACTTCCGCTTCGCTGCACCCCGCAAGGGACAGGGCAAGCAGGCCTATCACCCATGCGGAAAACTGTTTTCTATTTCTAATCATAATCTTATTGTTATTAATGGGTTACTGAATTAAGGAGCCACGGCCGCCGCACTCACCAGCACTGTCACGTCTTCCATACCCGAGATATTGTTTTTCAGCACAATCGGCGCGGCTGTGAAGTCGGTAACGGCATCCTTCACGGTCAGGGTGAACGTCTGGCTGCCGGTAGCATCCGTCGGAACGGTTCTTGTAAAGGCGGCAGTCTCGGCAATGGTGAACCAAGACGACAGCGTGCTTGCCGTCACGCCTTGCGGAGAAGTAATTTTCACCTCAACGGTGCTTCCGTCAGTGCGGGGCACATCGGTAATCTTATAGTTATTGTAAGCGGCTCCGCCCGTTGTCCCCGTCAGTTCAATCGTTGTAATGGCAGGATCGAGCAATTCCACCGTCAATTCCAGTGTCTGAGTTGCATCTCCCAGATTGATAATCTCGAACTTGCTGTTTACATCGCTGGTTGCTGTCACGTCTTTCAGCATAAGCGTATAGTACTCTTCCACCGGAGTAGAAACAGAAACATCCGTGGCGGGAGTACCCGTCGTGCTTGGCGCAGGGCCTGATTTGCTCTTCGAAACTTCCAGCCAGGGAAGCTGATTATTCAATACTAATTTCGTTCCGAACGGACAGCTTGCCCCGAGTGTGATGCTGCTCTTGCTCGTTTTGTACATCGTGAGTTTACCATTCGCCTGATCGTATAAGTTGAAGTTCCCCGTAGCCGCATCCGGTGTGGCAAAATCCAGTACCGGTGTCGTGGCGGGCGGCACAATGGCCAGCGTAGTATAAACCGATTCATCCTGTGAAGCCGATTCATTGGCCAGGGTCAGTGTAACGGGAACATAAGGAGTGGCGGCAGTCAGCGTATATTTGAAGGTCATGGTAGTGGTGGTCACTCCGTCCACGACTTCCGACTTGTAGGCAGCATCGTCATGCTCCAGCCAGTCGATGTCCCATCCCGTTGTGGTGCTGAACTTCGGCTGTACCTTGCCGCTGGCCGTAGCGGTCAGCGTGATGATTTTCTCCGTACCGTCTGCCGTCACGCTGATTTCTTTGGTGGCGACATCCGCATCGGTTCCTTCCACATTCAGGGCGGTCACTACGGGTGCGGCATTGTCGGGCTTGACGATGACTCCGCCGCCACTGGTCCAGTCCACAATTTCAAAGAAGGCGGTGATGGTGGCTTCCATTACTTCCTTGATGTGCAGGGTGTAGCGGGTGTTGGCCACTACGTCTATGAATGCAGTCGCTCCGCCGGTATCGGGAGCACGCTGTATGTCGAGATGGTATTCCACGGGCACAGGGTCTTTCTGCATCGGGTTCTGGTATTTGCCTTTGATGATGAGGAACGCCTCGTCCGTGTCTTTCAAAGGATAGGTGTAGAGGGCGCTCTCCGTCACTCCCTGATTGGCTTTGGGCAGCATCAGATAGCTGCCTTCGGTTACGGGGTACTTAATGAGGCTGGCAGTACGACCGGCATCATCCAGTGTGGTCAGTGTCCCCGGCATCACGGTAGCCTGGTTGCGTCCGTTTCCCAGCGCGACGCTTTCAATGATCAGTCCCGTCTTGGCGGATTCATTGTCGATGTCGAAGCGGCTCACGCGGCGTTTCAGTTCGATGTTCACCGTGGCGATATTGCCCAGTATCTTCGTTGTGCCGCTTCCGGTCATTACTAATGGAGTGCCCAGAGCGGTGCCTGTCGGTTCCAGTTTGGCGGTACAGTACTTCTCAAAGTCCGTGGCTTTCGTGCCGGCGGTTTCTATGGCTCCGGTGGCGGCGTTGGTTTTCACTGCTACCAGAGGGTCTATCGGGTCTCCGTCGGCTTTGTAGAGCGTGGTGCTGTTGGCCACGCAATACAGTTTCAGGTTGGGGATGCCCTTCAGCTCCGTCGGGAAGATGGAGGCCTTGCGGGCGGTTCCGGCACCGCTCAGTTTGAAGGTTTTCGCTGCGGTGTCGTCCTGTGCGGCGGCTTTCCACGTTTCCAGATACTGATAGTCTCCGCCGTCGGCGGTGGCTGCAAATACATAGATGTCCAGGTTGTCAATCTGGTTCTCACTTTCGGAAGCGATGGCGCGGGTGTATTCCTGCGACTCTCCTCCGCTACTAAATACGAGACGGATCTCTTTGCCTACTCCTTTTCCCGGAGCGTCGTCGGTGCCAAGCTCCCCCTGGCTGCATCCTGCAAGCAGGGCCAGCAGAGCCGACATCCAAAGCATGTTTTTCGTTTTCATCATTTGTCTATACTTTTTTTAGAAAGTTAATAATCTTATAGTGAGGCATTTCCCGGGCCGTACTGCTACGGGTGGCGTAGACGGTCAGCTACGCCGGTAGTAGACGGCCGTCTATGCCATCCGTAGGTGGCCACCTACGCCTGCCGTAGCAGTACGGTTGCTGCCGGACTATCCTAACGGGTTTTCATCCAAGCCGCCATCTCCGCCGCTACTGCTGCCTCCGCCCGAAGGTGCCGTGCCTATATAGATGGTTTTCATCACGCTGCGCGGCACTTTCAGCATGGTCTTGCTGTTACTGCCGAATTGTGTGGTTACTTTGAGTTCATACGTCCCGTCCGCCAAATCGGCAGGGATGATGAACGTCAGTTTCGAGGGATCGTTTGTCACCCAAAGGTCTTCGGCTACTTTGGTTTCCTTTCCTGAACTGCTTTTCAGGGTGATACCCACTGACGGGTCAGTTCCCACTACTTTCAGCTTGCCGCCTGTGAGGGTGAAGGCGCGTCCTGCCGTGGCCGAAGCATCCTGTGCACGGGTGGAGGCATCCTGTACGCCGCCGATGTACATGGCGCTTCCTTTCTCGCCGATGATGCCCACTGTGGTTGCCTTGATGGCTTCCCGCAGGTCGGCGCCTACATTGAAGTTCACCACGATGGAGTTCTTTGCCGGATTCCAGGTGGAGTTTTCTATGACGCCGCGGAAAGCGACTGAGGCGTAATACAATCCCGTGTTCACACTCATGCCGGTCATCAGCATGCGTTTGATGACCCGCTTTTGCAGGTCGAAGACGTGGCGGATGGTTTCTTCACGTAGACCGGAGTCCTCCGCTTTCAGTTCGGCAATGATGCGGTTTTCGTCCGCACTGCCGATGGATACGGGGACGAGGATCATGTCCTCTTTGTTGTCCACGGTCACGGTGTTGTCCGCCAGTTGGCCGTTGATTTGATACTTGATTTCGTTTGCCATAATTTATAAATATTTATAATGAATACTATCGGTAAAACCGGAGTCTTGCCGTTGTTAATAATTCGAATAATTATGGCATGAGGAATGAGTTTCTTGGAGAAAAGCCGGGAGGGAGTTTCACAAAAAAAAATCATTCCAACATGCCAAAGAACGAAAGCTCGTTTGACATGTTGGAATGATTTTATAAATATAGGGTAACGCTTAAAAGTCAGGCGTTAGTGTGCGATGTTATGCATCTCTCATTTTACCTGATTATACTTAGGTTAATTCCTTGTTTTACACCTGTACTTCCTCCGCTCTCTCCAGTTCGCACCCTCGGAACTGCATGATGATGCAATGGAGCTGTGTGCCCTGTCGCAGTTGCTCCACACGTGGAGCGGCAGCGTAGAGGCGTATCTGGTTTACGGCATCTTGCCATTGGGCTTCGGCCTTGGAATCAGAGTCCTTCACAGCCAGGTACTTCAATTCGATGATGTAGCTGTGGGCAACGGCGTAATGAGTAAGGTCCGCCATCAGGAAGAGGTCGCAGAAACCGTGGTTAAGTTCCATCTCAGGGGCAACCAGATAGTAGTTGCAGATGCTGAGGTAGGCGGTGAAGAACCCTTGCAGGTTGCGTTCACCCTCGATGGCGCTGCGCACGGCGGAATTTTCCTTATAGGCCCGGGCGATGAATTCAAGACCGGAACGCCACTCGCCTTTGTAGGCCATGGCATCAAACTGGTCCATAAGACGTTCGAGGTTGATGCTGTGCTTCTCCTGATACTCTTCAAGCATAAAGTCATAGTACTGCTTGCGCACGTTGTTGTTGGGGATGCCCAGTACCGGACGTTGCCCGTCCGTACCCACGATGGTAAGCATACCGTAGTAAAAGAGCAGGCTGGGAAATATCTCCGGCTTGATGATGTCACGGGCGGGAAAGGTGGTCACCAAATTAGCAACGATTTGTCCCTCCTCGGCGATACGGCGTAGCACGCCCTTACGGTCGCCGTCCAGGCGGTCCAGTTGGATGAGCTTCTTCATCTTGTTGTAATCCGTGCGGGTGTTGGGATCGATCATCTGTTCGGGCGCTTTGCCTCCATTAATGTAGTGCTGCAGGTAGTAGAGAACCATGTCGCAGTTGAACATCTTGGGGTCGCTGTCCAAACGGTCTTTGGCAAAGCAATAGTTGTCGTACCAAGGCTTCATGTCGGCAATCATTGCTTCGACGTTGCCATTGTGTTGTCCGGCATCCTTATAGTACTGCAACATTTGACGCACGTCTTCTTCGCTGAATCCCAACATTCGGTTGAATTCCGGTTCGGTACTGATGTTCCAGCCGATGTTGAATCCGCTGGTGAGGTCATCGAGCGTGACGGGGCTGACGCCGGTCATGAAGATGCGCTCGAACATGCCCTTGAACATCTTGAATACATCACAGTAGAAGCCGCTGGCGTGGGTGAGCGAGTGATAAGCCTCGTCACCCTGCTCGTTGAGCACTACATTGGTGAAGTTATCATATTCGTCGATGATGAGGTAGAGACGGGCGCCGCAATTCCGGGCCTGTCTATCCAGAAAGTTGATTTTGGTGGTGGCATCGGGCTGCTCTTTCATTTCCTGCTTAAAGCCGGGGTAGTAATAAGCTTCGTAAAGGAACGCGAAGTCGTCCAAAGCACCGCAACAGTAGTTATTGAAATTTATGGCCAGCCTGTCCGCTTGTCCGCTGACGCGGGAAAAGTCGAGAGACAGAATCTGGTAGGCGCCCTGCAAGGGCGTAGGGTGCTTGCCCACCCACAGGTTACCGAACCGTGCCTCGAACTTAGGCTTCTGCGCGATGTCGTAGTAGGCCCGCAGCATACTCAGGAAGATGCTTTTACCGAAGCGCCGGGGACGGATGAAGAACAGGCTACGAGGCTGCTTCTCCAATAAGGGCAGATACATAGTCTTGTCTACATAATACTGGTTTTGCTCCACTACTGTGACGAAGTTGGAGACGCCGTAAGGGATTTCTTTTATATTTTCTTCCATGAGGATATGTATTTTATGAGTCATTCCGAAAAGAATAGAACCAAAGTAACTGATTATTGAAGAAGTAACAAAGAAAAGGGGAAAAAAGATGGTACAGCGGGCATTGTAACATAAGTACTACTTCATTATTTGTTCATACTATGAAAATAGAGCAATCTATATAATTTGTACTTACTAAAATTCAGGCTTCGCAAGTAATCCGAAAAGCTTTCAGACTACTTGCGAAACTTGAATTAAAAATCATTCCAACATGTCAAAGAACGAAAGCTCGTTTGACATGTTGGAATGATTTTTTAATATGGGGTAACGCTTAAAAGTTAGGCGTTAGTGTGCGATGTTATCAATTGATCAGCAACTGCTATTAATTTTTTTGCAGGTTCAATCATTGGAGATATATCCTCTTCAGTAACATTATAAATACAATTATAATCACCTTTTTCGCGCATAGACTGTAATTGGGATAGAAAACGTCCCAGTTCTATGTCTACTAAGTTGGTTCTAACAAAATGCATCCCAAATAGATTGACTAATCCTTCATGGCTTTTGAATGCATATCCATACTCTATAAGAAGTGCAGAAACGGCATGAAAACAAGCATAATAAAGACGATTAGCTACCACTTCCCAAAAACAGAGAGTGACATTACCTTCCGCTTGTTTCAAAGTAGTACGGGCTTTTTCCATCTGGAAAATGACTAGACTTTTTCTTTCTTCATCCGATAGTTTCATAATAGTGCTACTCCTTCCTCATTTACGTTTTTATAGAATGGTGTAAAGCTACTGGCTGCCCACTCCTTAAGAGTATATAGTACAGGATTGATGCGTTCGTTCAGGTCCCATCCTAAAGCGGTGAAAGGGAATGAAACGTTGTCATAGTCTGATTTCTCCAGTTTATCCTTATCTAATATGATAAGCACATCCCAGTCAGATGTTTCATCAGCATCTCCGCGAGCTCTCGAACCATACAACAGAACTTGTGCTCCGGCAGGTAAATTAGTTTTTGCTATCTTCTTTAAAGAAGAGAATACTTTGTTAAAATTGCGTTTCATAATTCAACCTCCTTTATTTTATCAATAATCTTATTGTTTTGATGAAGGCTTTACAAAGATAATCATAATTTCTATTCTCAGCATCCCGAAGAACAGGTTTTTACGCTTTTATCAAAATGTATATTCTATTTATAGAGACACTTTTGTGTATTATAAAAATCATTCCAACATGTCAAAGAACGAAGGATTCTAAATCCTAATATTAGAGGCAAGCGGATTACAAATCCGCTTGAACGGGTCATATCAATAGGGTCAAGTTATTCTTTAGTTATGGACAAGTACATAAGCTTGTTGCTCTATTTTAAGCGGACGTCCATACGCTCCTGCAGTTGAAGTATAAACATCCAGCACTCTGGCGTATTCACCAGAACCATCATCCGCTACAGTTTCCGAACTCCAATGACGTTTGTCAAGTATGAAAGCCTTTTTGACATAGTTTTCATCGGCGTTAAATGTGCGTCGTGTATAATCATCAACATTATTATAGCTGCTTCCAGTCCATCCTACCAGTACGCGATAGTCCCACATACTGGCAAGTCGCCAGCTGTCTCCTGCACTATTTCCTGCATTTACTGCTTGTGTCCATGTACCAGTATAAGGTATCGCCCAAAGCCCATTTAATTTACAAGGTGTTTTGCCTTTGAGTACAGGGATTTGCATATATAAGTCTATTTGATAGTCGGGGAAGCGATTATCTTTTGCTGTGAATTTGTAATAGTATAGATTGGGGGAATTACTAAATGTCGCTGAATTCTTGAATAAAAGAGTAAATGGATTTTTTATATTACCGTTGCTTCCACTTTGACTTCCTGTACTGACTTGTGTAAAATTTTGTGCATTTGATTCTGATATAGATGTGAAATTATAGCCAACTGGAGATGTGAAAATGAATGTAAATCCGGTTTCACCAGCTGTTCCTATATTCTCTTTAATATAAATATCTATGTCACTGGTCGTGCAGTTATAAGTAATACCTTGTCCATCCCGATTTGAAGTTACCGTAGGCAATGATGATTTAAAAATAACCGCAATTGCTTCTCTTTTCGTTTCATCTGATAAGTTTTTTACATAGAGTGTTCCACTGTTCACATCACTGAGTGATAAGCTGCTTGTTTTGTATTTTATTACATAATTATGCTCTTTCGTATTAGATTCTGCAAAGTCAGCTTCTACTCCTCCGGGTAATTGTAATACACTTCCTCCTAAAGAGTATACTTTCAACGTTACTGTAGAATAATAAGACGATTTCAACTGATACAAGTTCAGTGATTTGTTACTTGATATATACGAATTAACAGAAGGATCTGTACTGACTACCTCAATGGTGGGCGTTTGGAATTCTCTCGCAATATTCATCGTCATACTCGTACCTCCCGTTGCATTAGTGAACACGATTTGCGTATCATCAAAACTTGTTGCGTCTTCCTTTAGTTTGAAAGTGAAACTTACTGTTTTATTTTCCGGTGTGCTACGTGTAGACACTGGTGTAATGTTCTCCAGCCATGACGGGGATCTGCTTATGGTAGGTTTACTATAATTATCCATCGTTAGGGTGAATTGCTTGTCCTTGATGATAGGCATAGTTAGCGTGGCTGTGGTGGCTGTAACAGATGAGAGCGAGATACCGCTACCTTCGTTTGAAAGTGCCAGATTATTGATTCGGTTAGGTAGTAATTTCACTTTGATATTCTCAACTTTAGTCTCGTCCGAATGATTTTTTATAGCTACGGTAATTTCTTTTTCCGTCAAGTCGGTAGCATTCGTGCTTGCCCATTGGAAAGTATATTCTTGTGTAGTATTTACACTTGAAGTAGGATTAACGGTAATGCCCGAATGGGCTGGAAGTTCCACTTTGCTGCCGCCAATAGAAGTGATATTTATCGTGCCTGTAGATGTATTGGTGCCGATAACCTGTACCAGATAGAGTATATTGTCCGTTGCATCCCATTTATTTACTCCGTCGGGATTCATTGTTCCGCCTGTGGGTTCTACGACAGGAGTACCAAAGGTCGTATCTATTAATATCACTTCTTCACTGCCCCCTGCTTTATCTGTCAGGTGCAGAATGCCGCGAGGATAACTGCTACCTGTGTAACTTTCATTGAAAGAAATTTTGTACTTCACTTGTTGCGTGGCTCCTGTTCGTGTTGTGGTGACGGGGACTTCTTCCAATTTCAACCAGCCGTCAGTAGGGCTGTTACCGTTATAAGTCAGTTGTGCATTTACCCCGGCATTGGAACCTGTGGAAACCGTAAAGCTACTTCCGGTTTTGAGCGCCAGTGTCACAATATTGGTGCTGATGTCGTAAGTGGTTTCACCCACAGGCAGCAAATCAGCTACCGCAATTGTCTCCAATCCGTTGTCGGGCTCGTAATCATCTATATAGTCTCCTGTTTCCCAATCCACCAGACGGATATTGGCTGTCAGTTCAAAAGGGTCAGCTTCTGTGATCTGTACTGTATAGCGGTGGTTGTGGTTTATCTCGATTAGGCTTCCGTCACCATCGGTCACACGTTCGAAAGGGATGCGATAAGATACCTCTTTCTTTTCATCCGTCAGGTTCATGGCATACAGTCCTTTCAAAATCAAAAATCCTGCATCTATGGCTTTACATGGGTAGCAATAGAAAGCTTTGGTGGTAGTTCCTGCATTGGCGTTCAGTCCGTCGAAAAGGCGGTAGGGGTACATAATCAATTGGCCGGTTGCGGCGGGAACGCCGCCTAAAGGGCGGATGGGGAAGAGCGTAACCCCCTGTCTTCCGTTTCCCATGCTGATATCCGTGATCGTAAAATGAGACTTCGCGGCATCATTTACTATATCGAAGCGTGCCACGGCGCGAGTGAGTGAAACATTCAGTCGCACGTAAGTCCCCATGCTGTATTCGCGCAGGTCGGTGGGCTGGCTGTTGGCGCCGGACATGGGCAGCGGAGCAAGCAGGATATCGGTATTAAAACCGTTGAGGTTTAATAGCGGAGTATTCAGTTTAACAAAATCGTTTTCGGTGGGTGTTCCGGGTGCCGTCACCGCATCTCCCGATGCGCCGGACTGTGATTGTGAACCTTGCTGCAACGGGACATAATTCGTATATGCACGTCCTGTGGCATCGTTCATCTCGGTCTGATTGGCTACGCAATAAAACTTGGTGAATAAACCCTTGCGGGGGTAGAACACTACATTTATTTTCCCTGCGGCCTCGTCCGCTTTCAGTTCGAGAGGGGAAGTACCCGCGGGCAGGGTTCTGGCATCCGAACGGTAGGCGAAATGCTCCTGAAAGGTATAAGGCCCTTCCTCCTTGTCACTTCCGAAAGCATAAATATCGAAACTTTCAATACGGTTTTCATCCTCTTCGGCTATACCGTCGCGGGTGATAGCCCGGCTTTCGGGTGTACCGTTCACAAGGATCAGCTTGTTTTGTAGAGAGATTACCACCGAACGGCGGTTAGGGTCATTGGCCTGCGGGTTCTCCGGTGTTTCGGGAGTGCCGCCTATTGTTTCCACTTCGGAGGTGCAACCAGCCGTCAGGCAGGACAGTATCACCAATGAAAAGTGCAGAAAGAATTTAGCGAATGTTTTCATGCTTGTTACTTTTATGCGGTTATTACTTATTTCCATTCCTCGTTCTTTTTATTCTCTATTATGTTTTCTGTTTTTCGTTCTTTATTTTTCATTCTTCATTTTCTTCAGGTTCTTCCTCGCCTTTTCCGGCTCTATACCCAGTGCCTTGCGAAACCATTCTTCTGCTTTCTTCCGGTCACCTTCCAGATAGGCCAGCACACCGAAATCATTCCATGCACGCGGGTCATCGGCCACCTTGTTCAGATATTGCCGTGCGCTAACCGGATCACCTGCCATGATTACCGCCGAAGCCGCATTGATATTGGCCAGCACGTCATCTGGAAAGTGGTAGGCGGCTATCTCATAAATTTCACGATATTGCTCCGTGCCGGGGCGATAAAATGCGGCTACCCGGTACATCTCCTGCAATGATAGCAGGCGGGGATGGGTATATATCAGACTTGCCGCCTCTTCGATATTGAAAGCGCGGGCCTCATAGCCCACCGTGATACGGATACGTCTCAACTGCGGAAAATAGCTTTTCAGAAGTTCCCGATATACGGCTCCTCCGTGCATATCCATCAATTGTTTTTCGCGTCCTTCAAAAATGCCGGTTCGGGCAATGAGAGACAATACTTCGTCACCGTGATTCATGGGGTGACGTTGCAGAAGCTCCACCAATCCGTCCCAGTCTTCGGGTACGGAAGAAACTTTATAAAGATCGTACCCCGGTGCATACGTGGCACGCATATACTCCTTGAAACAGCGTGCGCGGTTGGAAGCCAGTATTTCATTATCCTTATATATCCCGTCGGGCGAAGCGTAACCGCAGATGGAGATACTCGAAATATTTGCCAGATTCCCCTTGGTAAGTGGGCGCATCAGCCTGTCCAGTTTCTCCAATTCGGGTCGGTTGTTGTGGAATTCGCGGCGGACGTCATAAACTCCGGTAGGGTAGTCTATATATAAGGTGGCGCTTTCCGAACGGTGTTTCTGAGTTTCCATATCAGGAGTGAGGTAAGTCACCATGGCTGTACACTCGGCACAGGGCATACAGTCCGGCCTACTTTGGGTTTCTTGCCGGTTGGCGGCATTTTCATGTCTTTCTGTAACTGCCTGCGGGATTGCCGTCTGCTCCGGCAGATTTACAGCCTGTCCTTGTGAAACGGCCATTTGCCCCTGTGAAACTGATATCTGTCCCTGCGGAACATGGAAAGGGCTTGTCAGGGCAAGATCGGTTATCACCGGTTCTACTCCGAGCATCTTCATCCGGCAGCAATCCCGCCGTTCGCGCATCAGCACCAATGAAGCGTGTTCCATCCATGGGCTATAAGCAACGGATACCTTATAAATAATACTGTCTTTCCGATTTCTGTCATAAAGCGTACGGTAAGGAGGCAAATAGCCGGGAGACGGTTGAAGCGCCTGCCGCCTGTGGTCGGCACGGGCACGGCGACGTCCGCTCACTACCACAGCGGGCAGCTCTTGCAGACGCCCTGCGCCACGAAGCACGGGAGTGAACAGATAAGCCTCCGCATTCCCCGCTTTTGCATCACTCAGATTGAGTAGCAGTTCTATGTGAAGACTGTCTCCCTGTGTAAAGGCGTGCGAACCGAGTGTTAAAGTTCCGCCCGCCCATGCTTCCGCAGTCAGCAGTACCCCAACCAGACATCCTATTATTTTCTTCATCCTTTTCATCCAGCCTCTTTAATTTTTAATTATTAATTTTTAATTGCCTTTTTATCCCAGTCCTCCGCCTTCCGCCCAGTCCGACGAATTGAGCTGTGTCACTACAATTTTCTGCCCGATGGTTACCAGCAGGTCAAACTCCTGTTCCGTATTTTCATCCAGACTGACAGGCAGTTTGCGAAAGAACAGTTGCAAGTCAATCTCCTTCATAATCCGTTCATTACCCCGGTAGATGCTCAGCAACGGATGTGATCCTGATGTCAGGCGATACGTTACTAATTCTCCCGTCAGTTCATCGTTATAGTTCATTGCTGCCTTGGCCTGATGCCATATTACCGGGCTGCCTATGGAGGGAAATGTAAAAGCTCCGTCACCACTGGCCAGCGGTATGTCGTAACCTGCCGGAAAGCCGTATTCGCAAGGTACGCCCCGCAGGCGGAATGTATAGCCTCCCGTTCCTTCCGCCGGAAAGTATCCGTCTTCCCAATGTACGGTAATCCGGAGGACGGCGTGGCAGTGGGTCAGGTAGATGGTTCGGTTCACTGAATTTCCCGTAGCGGGAATCTCAAACGTGCTATATCCATAGTATAGTCTTTCGGTGTTCGGTCGATATTCGCTTGTGGATGTTCCTGTAGCTGTTCCCGTGGCCGAAGTCATTGCCAGTTCACGGATTTGCGTCACGCCGGGTTGGGGTGGGGGGACTACATCACTTTCATATCCCCAGTTTCCCCATGCCACGAGGGTATATCGCCCGGGAGCTAACTCTCCCTGCCAATATTCCAGGCTGTCACCTTTCAGTAGCCGGACGTCCTTCAACGCTCCGTCCGCATCGAAAAGGAACTGGTGGATGTTGTCCACATACATAGAGAGCTGTCCGGCGTCGGGCCTGCCGGCATAGCGGTAATTCAGCCGTACATTGTAGGGACACACTCCCGGTTCGTCGAAATCGAACGTGCAGGAGGTGCAGAACCATAGTATGCAACAGAGGATTACCATAACTTTCATCGTATGAAATAAATGAGTGACACACCGGCCCGTGTAGGCCCGAAATAATTCCTTTTATAATGTCCCATGCGCTCGCCGCAGCCCGCGCACCGGTATTTATCATATTCCATGCGGGCATATCCACCTCCAATTACGGTTTCTATCGAGAAGCGGTCGCCCAGCACCCAGTGGTAACCGTAAGTGATACCTCCGCCATACAGGTCGCCCCGGTAAATAATGTCTTCCATACCCGAAAAGAAAGGGATCTGGCCTACGTTGTAGTAAGCGTAATGTCCGTGCACTCCCAGGAAGTGCCCTTCGAATTTACGGCAAGGCCAGTAGCGTAATTCCGGTTGTATCAGGTAGAGGTTCAGTTTCATATCATTGCCGAACTTCCAGGCATTATAAGCTCCGTTCAGTGCCATTGTGAAATGACGGCTGATGCTGGTTTCCACTCCTGCATTAGGTGTGGTAGTTCCCCACAATAGCAGGTCGGTACGCAATGCCACGCGTTGGGCAAAGGCAGCGGTACTCATCAGACTGAGCAGCAGGAACAGCAAATAAAGTCGTTTCATGGCAATTCGGATTTATTGCACGGTTTTAGATATGGGGTATGGAGTTCTCGATAAGGCATTCACTCACGGGAAGTTCGGCTATGGAAATTTCCATCAGATAAAGGCGTGTCATCTGATTGACAATGCCCAGTTTGCGGGCTGTCGTCCCATAACAGGAATAGAATTTTTCGTCACTGGGGCGGTTGAAGTAAATGCCTTCTCCCAATGCTTCAAGAATGGAAAGGAGGTTGATTTGATGATATGCACAGGCAAGGCGGTAGGATTCGGGACGGCTATCAGACTGATTATCCGGTCGATTTTCTATCAGTGCTATCAGGCGTCCTTTTGATAGCTTTTGCAGCAGGTACGTAACTTCGGAAGGCGAAGGATTAAGGGAAGTACTCAACTGGTAATCCTTATACTGTATGTCGTGCAGTACCGCCAGGGCGAGTTTTGTTCTGAGTGTTAACATAGCGCTTGCTTTTTATGTAGATTATTGTCTGTTTTGTTTGGAATGTTCCGATTCCCGGTAGGAAACGGAACGGGCGCTATTGCAACCATAAATTAGGTGGATAATAATCGTCCCTCCTAACTAAAAAGGAAGACAATTACCAATTTTACCTTCCTGTATTCCTCAATTTTATAATGAGATGCTCCATATTAAGATATGGGTAAGGGGAACTTTGTATTCAAACAAAAAAAGTGAAAGCTTTTTAATCAATACAAAGAGCTTTTCCACAGATATACTATATTATTACAGGAATATAATATTTATTGACATGACTTTTTGAGACAAAATCTAGCTTTCAGGATAAGAGAGATGTTTTTGTCGTGTCTGGTGTTGTAATTTAACTGATTTTTTACAGAAAACTGGGAAACTTCGATAAGTATTTCCTGCTTTCCTTGTTTATTTCAATTGGAAATTGTTCCTTTACCGCCGGAATCATTCCGTTTCCTACCGGGAATCGGAACAGAAATATGAAGCTCATTCTTAGTGTTTTTCCTCACTTTATCATTTCGATTTACTTTTCCCTTTTCTTTTCTCTTCCATTCCTTTTCTGCCATCGGATTAACTAATGCTGCCATTTGCAAATTCACCACCGCCAGTTGTTCATCAGAGAACGACCTCAAATAAGTATGCGTAATTTCTTCCGAAGCATGGCTCAACCCTGCACTGATTTTGGCTACCGGTATATCTTCATTATATGCCAGAGTCGCCCACGTATGCCGCGCTACGTATGAAGTCAGTCTCACCTCCAATCCCAATCGTTCAGATAACCGATACAAATGTTTATTATAAAGTCGCAAGGCACTCTCATATTGTTTCCTCTCCTCAGGTATACTTCCCGGTTGGCGTATAATCCTTAATAAATAGGGGGAACTCGAATCATCACATAAATACCTCTCGATAATTTCCCACATCCACGGTTCAAGCGTAATCGTTAACATCCTCCCCGTCTTGCTACGGCGATAGCAAAGCACATTATCCTGAATATCCGTCTTCCGTAAATAAGCCAAATCAATAAAAGGAATCCCTCGTAGATAATAAGAAAGAATAAACAGATCCCGTGCCACCCCCAAACTTGGCACATCCTCCAAATCAGCATCCACCACCATACGAAGCTGTTCAAGACTTAACGCCCTTTTCCTCGTCTCCTCGTATCCCGTAAATACCTCACTAAAGAGCCGCTTAGCGTCTTTCAGCATTCCCTGCCTCTCAGCCCCTTTACAAATAGCCCGCAACGCTCGGAAATAGCATGCCGAAGTATTACGTGAACATCCCGAAGCCCACAAATTGTGTTCGAATCCCAAAAAGAATCCTGCCGTCAGTTCCCTAAAAGTAACTAACTCCATGTTAGCAAACTCTTCCAAGCTATGCAGCATACTCCTGCAAGTATGTTCCGCCGAGAACTTAAACAACTTCCCCAAACCATCTGCATGGGCTATAATACCCTCCTTTAATGTCTTCATTTTCATCACACTGTTCTTTTAATTAGTATCTCCTCTCAACTCTACCTTCCATCATTTGTTTTGTATGGAAAAGGAGATAAACATCAAAAGTAAGAACAGGAAATATGGCTACTTGTCATGAAATATGCATAAATGTCTGTACCTAATGTATATAAACAAAAAAAGTAGCCATCTACATCAGATGACCACTTAATTTCTTGTACTTCGCCTGGAATTCTCCTAAGAGAGTTGCCACGCTGATATTTAAAGTTTTATATTTTTAGTTTCAAGCATATCCCATGAATTATCCCACTAATTTGCTACGTGCTTATGCGGTAGTTCGCTCATGGAGAATACTAAGGGCAAAGATAATATATTTCTTCTTGCTTTTTTAATTGAGTAATGGTTATTTTATAAAAGTTCCTTTGAAGAACGATTAGTATTCATATTTCTAATTGTTATTAGCTGGATTTCAGACACAAAAAAAGGGAAAAGGACTCAAAGATTCAAATTTTTGCTTAATTTTGTAATTGCTGTAATAGACGACGATTGTAATAAGCTACCAGTGAATATCTTAGTACTTAATCTTTTTATTAAGGTTGTTTGATTTTTGTATTATGGCATTGAGCTTCTTTATAACAAAAGATTAGAAAGAAGCTGTGAAAAAAAATAAATATATAAAATATGGACAAAAAAGTTCGAAGTATAAAAAATAGTATAAAGGATATAAGTTCAGAAGTATTGAATGGCGAGAACTACTCTAGAAATGATTTTGCTAGAAGTATTCTTAATTATCCTGCTATGATGGTTCCTTCCGTTCAAGAACCTATTATAGAAAAATTATCTCATGCCATAGAAGGGGAAGTCTCATTATTAGATCCATTCATGGGTGCATCAAATACACTTGTTACAGGAATGAAATATGGGATGAATGTATTTGGTCAAGATATTAATCCACTTTCTATTCTGTTAAGTCAAGTCAAAACTAGCTTTTATCAAGTTGATGAACTTATTGATGCAGAAGAAAGGCTTGTTAATGGTATTAATTCTGATAAATCAAATAAGATCGAAATAACATTTGTTAATATTGACAAATGGTTTACTAAGAGCATTCAGATTGAATTGTCTAAAATCTATCGAACAATTTGTAAAGAACAGAGTTTGAAAATTAGAAAGTTTTTTTGGGTAGTTTTAGCAGAAACAATTCGATTGACTAGCAATGATAGAACATCCACCTTTAAAATGCATATGCGTCCGATTGAGGAAATAAATACAAGACTTATTTCAGCTATAAAGACATTTACTGTAGTCTCTAAAAAGAATATTAAAAACATTAGTGATTTTATTTCAGTTTTAACGCTAAGTGGTAATATAAAAAGAGGAAAGTATATTAAAAAAGCTGATGTGGTTTGGGGTGATTCATTATCTGGAATAAAAACAAAAAAAAAATTTAATTTGCTTGTAACATCACCTCCATATGGAGACAACCAAACGACAGTAACTTATGGTCAATTTTCATATTTGCCGTTACAATGGATACCTGTTAGCGACATTGATGATAACATTGATCTAGACTACCTTAGAACTACCCAAGAAATTGACTATAGAAGTCTAGGAGGACAAATCAAGGGAAATATTAAAGATATAGAGGAACAAATGTTTGAGAAATCTCAAACATTAAAAAAGTTTATAACACAGTTTGATAATGCTGAAAGAAAGAAAGCAGAGAAAGTTACGAGGTTCATTTATGAATTGGATTGTAGCATAGATAAAATGCTTCCAAAAATGAAAGATAACTCTTTTTTGGCATGGACTATTGGAAACAGAAATGTGAATAAGCAAGTGGTACGAAATGATTTAATCTTAAGTGAGCTGTTCTTCTCGAAAAAAATCGAGTTATTTACTGGTTTAGAGAGGGATATACTCAGCAAAAGGATGCCAGGAAGAAATAATTTTTCAAATACAATGAGTAAGGAGAGTATATTGATATTTAAAAAGAACTAATAAATGGATAAGATGATAGATTTAGCTCTTTTTTCGAAAAGACAACAAGAAGCAATTATAACCCAAGATAAACATCTACGAATAATAGCTTGTGCTGGCTCAGGAAAAACAACAACTGTGGCGGGGAAGGTTGCTTATTTATTAGATCCCGTAAATGGGTTTGGAATTAAGCCTGAAAATATCATTGCATTCACTTATACTGAGAAAGCAGCTGGCGAATTGAAAAATAAAATTCTTAATTATGTAGGGCAATATAGAGGAATGGCAAACATGTATATTGGTACAATACATGGTTGGTGTTTAAGGTCATTGCAGGAGAATGAGTATACATGTCAAAGTTTTTCGGTGCTGGATGATATAAAATTGAAACTATTTATTGATAAATATTATGATATAATTGGGATGAAGGAAGTTACTAAGCTTTCTAATCCGTCAGTATCTCTGCGTCGCTTTATAGATACCTCTCTTTTTGTTAAAATAATGGATATAGTTAGAGAGTCTGAGGTTAAAGATGGCATGCATTTCTCTAAAAAAATTTTAGATGCAAAAAAGCAATATGAGAAAACACTTCTCTCAAAAAGATATTTTGATTTCTCTATGATTATGGAAAAAGCGTTAGAATGCCTTGAAGGTGATACAAATCTGACTAAATCAATTAAGGATAACCTAAAATATTTGATTGTTGACGAATATCAAGATGTAAATCCATTACAAGAGAGACTTATAAATAGACTTCAAGAGATTAGCAATTGCAAGTTGGTAGTTGTCGGAGATGATGATCAAAATATATACCAATGGCGGGGTAGCAACAATAAATATATTATAGATTTTGAAAATAAATTTGATAAGAATTCAGTAAAAACAATACCTCTATCTGTTAACTACCGTAGTTCTGAAGGAATAACTAAATTATCTGAAGCTCTAATTTCTAATAATTTGAAAAGAATTCCTGAGAAAAAGATGGAATCATTTAATACTCAATCCTTTAAGAAGGGTTATGATATTTTGTACAATAGATATGAAGATGTTGATGCTGAAAATGAAGCGATTGCACAATATATTGATGATATAATTGGTGTTAAATTTAAAGAGAATTCTGAGGAAGAATTTAGAGGGTTAGCATTTTCTGATGTTGCTATATTATTGAGAACTTGGAATAAAGCAAGTTCTATTGTTCAAGCTCTTGAGAGGCATAATATACCATATATTACAGCTGGTGTCAATCAATTATTTGAAATGGAAGAAGTGCAGGCTGCTCTTGGTATTTTTAATTACTTATATGGAGATATTGATTCAGATGAACTTAAGGAAAAATGGTTAAATATACCTCATGCCAAAGTTTCTCAGGAGAAAATAGATCTTGCAATATTAAAACTCTCAGAGAAAAATCCAAATATAGAAAAAGTAAAAGATAATTGGGAATATTCTTTGCAAGATATATTTTGGAATTTCTTGGGTGATGCAGAAATTTATGAGGAAAATTTCATAAATGATATGTCTAATGATTTTGAAATTAGAAGTAAAGAGCGAGCTGAAATTATGTTTTTTAATCTTGGAAAATTTAGCCAAGTTATTAATGATTTTGAGGTGATAAATTTTAATAGTACTAGCCCGGCGTTTCACCTTTTTAGCTTTTTGAGTTTTGTGACGTATGTAGCGAAAGATTACTATCCAGAAGGGTGGCTTAATAATCCTTATAAGACGCCTAATGCTGTTCAGATTATGACGATACACCAATCAAAAGGTTTAGAGTTTCCTTGTGTAATTGTTCCTGGGTTGAATCAAAATTACTTACCGACTAAAAAAAGAGGTGGATTAAATGAATGGCATTTCTTAGATAAAGATGTAATTGAAGAACAATCTAGATATGAGGGAGATGAAAATAAAGAAGATGAAAGAAGATTATTATATGTTGCATTAACTAGAAGTCAAAAATATTTATTATTAACTCAGGCGCCAGATTTGAATAATAAATTATATAAAAAAGAATCTGTGTTTATTCAAGAACTAGCTAATGCAAAGATAAAATCATCTCCTGTTCTGGTTTCTTCCTTGAAGCATAAGTTTATTGATAGTGAGAAAGTAGAGCAGAAACCAAGAGAGAAAATTAAAAATATATCTTTAGATTTTACAAGCCTTAAAGACATATTTGATTGTCCATATCGATTTAAATTAATCTCGGTCTTTGGGTTTTGTTACCCTCTAAATCAGAGGATGGGGGTTGGAAAATCATTTCATAATTGTTTGATGGAAATACATAAAGAAGCAAAAAAAGGTGTTTTATTAAGTGCCGAAGAATTACAATCATTAATTGATAGACAAACGCATTTCCCTTATATAACGAAATCTACAAAACTGACAAAACCTCTATATGATAAAGTAAAAAATAATGTAGAGGAGTATTACAAGGATAATTTAGATGAATTTAAAAACATTGAGTTTGTAGAACAGGAGATTCAATATAAAATTGACAACAATATATTGGTTGTAGGGAGGATAGATTTAATAAAAAAGATTGGAGAATCAGGACATTACGAGACTACGATTGTTGAATTCAAAAGTGATGAAGATAACGCTGATGCGCCAATTACAAAAGATCAATTAAAACTATATGCAATAGGGCATAGGGAACTCACAGGGGAAGTTGCCAATTATATTATGACATATGTAATAGGTAAAAATCGTCCAAAGACTCCTGAAAAGCTTTTTGATAGCGACTTGGAGGAAATTCAACAAAAAATTAAAGATGCCGTTGCTTTAATACGGGATGAAAAATTTATCAAGACAGATGTGTGTCGGATTTGTGGTGAAAATTGCTATCAAATTAGGCTCTGTTGTAATAGGATTAAATATAATTTAAAACCTAAAAGATGATGGGAGTTGTTAAAGGAAGACGATTAGCAGCTTCTAATCTAAGAAAACTGACAGAAGATCCGAGTAAGGTCTTATTTGTTCATTATTCCCAAAGTAATACTTTTGATGATGATGATTATGGAAACATTTCTCCAATCATAACATCAATAGTAATAAAATCTCTGGATAATCAAATAGATCAGCAGTTTGCTATTCATTTTGAAGCTGACAAAGCTGATATTCCTATAGATGAAATTCAAGATTCTTATCGTGAATTGGAATTACGAATATTGAAAGGCTATAATGATTTTGTTAAAAGACATCGTGAATGTAACTGGATTCATTGGGATATGAAAAATATTCACTTTGGCTTTGAAGCGATTAAACATCGGTATGAAAAAATTTTTGGAGATTTGAAAGATTATAATGAAATTCCAATAAATAATAAGAAAAATTTGAGAGATATTATTGAGGGGATGTATGGAGAGGGATTTGTAAATGGACCTGACACTTTAAAGTCTTTACTAAAGTGTAATTCAGGAAACATTGATAATAATACTTATTTAAGTTCAAATGATGAATCAATAGAGTTTGAGCATAAAAATTTTACGAATGTTATTAAATCGGTTGATTTGAAGGTCGATTTTATAAAGAAAGCAACAAATAAATTAATCCAAAGGAAGTTGGTTGTTTCAAACAAAAATTATTATGCTATTTTTGTCGATACAGTAAATCATCCTGTATTTACTTTTATTGGCTGGGGTGCTACAATAGGGGGACTTATTCTCACTGCAATGGCATTAATATAGTTGAATAGATAAATGGTTAGTAAAAAAAGACATCATTATATTCCGAAGTTTTATCTGAAAAGGTTTTCCATCAATAATGAGGGAAAATCTTTAGGATTATATAATCTTAATAATGGGAAATTTATACAAAGTGCACCATTGAAAAATCAAGCTTACGAAAATTTTCTTTATGGAGAGGATGACGAAATAGAAAATGCTTTGGCTAGAATGGAGAATATTATAGCTAAGATGTTTTACTATTGGGCAGAAGAAAAAATATTTTGTTCACCTCCAGTTGGTACTAATGGTTTTAAGTTACTCAGGCAATTTATTTTATATCAGGCTTACAGAACTCCCAAATCTGGAAATAATATTATGGAAGCTCTTAATCAAGGGGCAAAAACATTTGTGAAAGAGTTTAAACCTGAGTTGTGGGAAAGATTGAAGAATGGGACTTTAGTACATGAAAATCCTGTTTTACTTGGGCTTTTTCATTCGATTGAATATGAACATCTTTTAGATTTTCTTGATTGTAAGTTTCTGGTAAATCTTTCTGCACTGTCATTTATAACATCTGATGCACCTGTAATTCTATACAACCAATTGATGGAGCAAGCAGGAAGTTATATGGGGGCTACAGGGCTAGTAGCAAAAGGGCTTCAAATACTTTATCCAATTCATCCAAGATTGATGATTTGTTTATACGATTCAAATGTCTACGATTTTGGTAATGGATGCACTAATTGTTGTTCTACAGAGTCTGTTGAAGATATACATCAATTAAATGGTCTTCAACTTATCAATTCTAATTCACAACTTTTTTTTGATGATTCTGTTTCTGAAGAGTATATCAAAGAACTACTTAATCATTTTGAAGAATATCGTAAAACAGCAAAAAATATAAATCGAATCATCAATCAAGGAAGTCAAAGATTCTTTTTAACAAGTTCGGAAGATGCTCATATTGATTTGGATTTAACTTTTTTCAAGTTAAAGGTGAATCCAAACGATTATAGAAATGAAATTACCCCATTAAGACATCCTTCTTTGAAACGTCCATCTCAGAAATAACATCCCTTTATATATTTTCGTAAGCTCCCGATAAAGTACCTGTATAAATTATAGAATCGCTATATAAATCTAATAAATTTATAGCGATTCTTTGTTTATAATCTGCTTTTCATTAGAGTATTGTTAGATTTCTTTGGAGTTTCTCTGTTTCCAGTAATTGGGTAACAACTCTTTTTTCCGCCGTCTCATGATTCCCGCAAAACAAGAAGTTTTTTCTCGATAAAGCTATTGGGCGGATTGCATTTTCATCCATATTATTATCAATTTTGAGCCTGCTGTCTTTGAGGTGATTTCTCATGCGTGGCCAAAGGGTATAGGCATAGGCGATGGCTTGTCCCATCCGGCTTTTAGGAAGCACTTTCGGATAGGTTGTTTCCATACATTGTTCCAGTCAAGAGTAGGAAGAGCCTGTTCCTGTCTTTTTGATATTCGCATTTCAGGGGATATACCTTGTATGTCGGCCGCCTGCTCTATCCGGTAGAGTTTTTGTATTTTGGTTAGAACGTATTCAGCCTGAGACTTATTTTCCTCTTTGGCGGTCTTATGATGACGCCTGGTATGGGCAAGGCAACCCACAAGGCACACCCCTTCCTTACCTTCAAAAACGTTGTAGGCTGCATAACCGTCACTTTGAAGATATCCTCTAAATGGTTCCAATAAGTTCTGTCTTACTCAGACTTTCCCGCCGTCGTCGCTATCAAGTACGTGAGATAACCTTGGATATGGCTCCCAATATGGAGCAGATTGCCTGTAGCTGTTTTCCTGCCGCCAAACGGGTTACCGACCGTTTCCACGTATAGAAACTGGCTTATGAAGCCGTTCAGGAGATGCGTGTGAAAGCACGCTGGGAGGCTTTGGATGAAGAATCCACACAGATTGCCTATGCAAAAGCCTGTGGTAGGATATATCACGCTCCCGTTTTCTCTAATGGAGACACGCGGAAACAGCTGCTGGCAAGAAGCATCTATCTTCTTTACAAGAAAGAATCCTTGTGGACCCAGTCTCAAAGAGAACGGGCTGATATCCTGTTTAAAGAGTATCCGGAGATTAAGAAAGGCTATTATCTGGCCATGCGTTTAGGCCTGATTTATCATCAGTGTAAGTTTAAGGATGTAGCCTTGACGAGACTTGCAAGATGGTATGATGAGGTAGATAACTCCGGATTTCTTGCTTTCGGAAGAGTGGCACGATCCATTCAGACCCACTATCTGAATATTATCAATTTCTTTGAAAAGGAGGGCAACCAATGCAGCGGCGGAATCATTCAATGCTAAACTCAAAGCGTTCAGGGCGCAGTTCAGAGGGGTAAAAGATAAGGCATTCTTTTTATATAGACTGACGATGTTGTATGCTTAAAAAAGAAAACCCCTCAGGTTTTTACGTTGATCCGTTTTTACGTTGATCCTAACTTGAGACTAAAACCGTAGTATTCTAAAACAAAAAAAGCAGCTATCTAAATTAGATAACTGCTTGATTTTTCTAGTGATCCGCTTGGGGCTCGAACCCAAGACCCCAACATTAAAAGTGTTGTGCTCTACCTGCTGAGCTAGCGAATCAAACCTTTATTGCTGTTAAGCGGGTGCAAAGATAGGTACTTTTATTTAATTTGCAAGGAATATGAGGAAAAAAGTTTGCATTATTTTTCTTCTATACCCTCTATTGGTTGATCTTCAGTGGTTTCTGTCTTATAAATATTTTCTTGATTAATGATGTATCGCTGATAATAGGAGAGCATCAGAGTGGTAAGCGGCAAAGCTATAATCATACCCAGCATTCCCATTAACGATCCCCAAATGGATAGGGAGAGCAGGATAATAGCCGGATTCAGGCCGGTAATCTTTCCCATGATACGGGGAACGAGATAGCCATCTTGTATGATTTGTACTACTATAAATACAGCAGCGGCCGAAGCAATGATGATCCAGAAATTATCACCGGTATCCGCAGCTTTCAGAATGGCAAGCATGATAGTGGGGACAAAGCCGATGATTTGTAGGTAAGGCACCATATTCAGTGCACCGATGAATAATCCCAAACCAATGGCCAGCGGGAAATCAATAATCAGAAAGCCGATACTGAATAGAATGCCTACGCACAAAGCTACTAATGCCTGTCCGCGGAAATATCTGTTCATGCCGTCTTTTACATCATTCAGTATGCCGGTTACTGTTTTCCGGTATTTCTTTGGCATCAGGTGTGCCCAGCCTTCGGAAATACTTTCGTAATCAAGCAAAATAAACACTATATATAATAGGATAAGGAAGACGGTGAAGAACCCGAATAAGAGGTTGATAGACTCCGATATAAGCGACCATAGTTTAGGAACGGTTACTTTAAGGGCATCCAATATATTCTCCTGGCTGAACATTTGCTCTAAGATGTGAAGGTCGATATTCTGCCGGATAAATTCGGAGAGGGTAGTGGGGACATTGCTTGCTGTATGAGTGGTGCTGAAGTATTCTATCAATAAATCCTTTACCCGCAGGAATTCCTGAATCATGGGCGGCACAAGTAGATAGAACGCAACGCTTCCTATGACGCTGAGAGTAAACAAGGCACAAAAGATAGATATTATTCTGTTTTTTAGTCGTAGCTTATGCTGGAAGAAGCTTACCAACGGATATATCAGATAAGCAATAAGCCAGGCAAGGAAGAACGGAAGCAATACGCCGCTCAATCGCTTCAGGAGCATTAATACCCCAATGATGATAGCACCGAGAATGACAGCACGGATAAAACTGTCGAATGTAATTTTCTTACGCTCCATAAGGCTTTTGCTTTTTATTTATAGTTTATCCACCGGTGGCAGTCCGGTCCCCCTTTATTGCCCGTAGATAACATTCCCGGCAGAGGGGTTCGTATTCGGCCGTTTCTCCCAGAAGGACTTGTTTGTCATTCTTGACAGTGCGGTGCGAGAAGGAGGCTAATTGTCCGCACTTCACACAAATAGCGTGGACTTTGGATACTTCATCGGCAATGGCACAAAGTCCCGGCATAGGACCGAAGGGAAGGCCGCGGAAGTCCATATCCAGACCTGCTACAATAACACGTATGCCATTATTGGCAAGTTCATTACATACATCAATCAGACCATTATCAAAGAATTGCGCTTCGTCGATACCTACTACATCGATTTCTGAAGTGAACAGCAGGATACTTGCCGATGAATCAATCGGCGTAGAAGCAATGGAATGGCTATCGTGAGATACGACCTCTTCTTCCGAATAGCGTGTATCAATGGCAGGCTTGAATATTTCTACGCGCTGTTTGGCGAATTTAGCGCGTTTCAGACGACGGATCAGTTCTTCCGTCTTACCAGAGAACATTGAGCCGCATATAACTTCGATTCTTCCTCTACGATTGGTTTCCTGTATATGGTCTTCCGAGAATAATACCATTGTTCTAAAATGTTTATTTTAGCCGCAAAAATAACACTTTTAATGGCTTTCCGATATTTTTTCATTATTTATTTCTACATTTGCGGCATTAACATTTGTGATGCGAAAGGAAATGCAGACATTATTGGACGACATAGAACTGGATATTCAGGAACTGAAATATTTAATGCAAGTTCTTGCAACAGACGCCAACCCTACATTGAAGGTAGTAGCTAAACGGAATATACAGCAGATGCGTGCACGACTGGATGCTTTGCAGAAACTGCTGGACGAAACTCCCGTAGAGGAAGTTGCCATTCCTGAAGCTCCTGTCGCTCCAGTGGCTATTCCCGAACCGGCCGCTGCTCCTGAACCGGTTAAATCGATTCCTGTAGAACCGGTCGTTGTTGAAATCACCAAGCCGGTAGAGATCGTATCTCCCAAGCCTGAGTCCACGCCCAAACCCGAGTCTGAACCGTCCGCAATAATATCTTCTGCATCGCCTATTTTAGCAGAACGGATAAAACCAGCCACTGATCTGCGGCATGCTATCAGTCTGAATGACTCATTCCGTTTTGCCCGTGAGATTTTTGGTGGTAATACTGCCCGTATGAATGAAGTAATACACCAATTGGGTGCTGCTCCTTCATTGGAAAAGGCATTGGAACTCTTTTCTTCTACCGTTAATCCTGATGAAGAAAATGAAACGGTGGTTGATTTTATAGAACTTCTTAAGAAATACTTCAGCTAAAGCAATTACGGATATGGGAAAACTTTATGTAGTGCCTACTCCGGTAGGAAATTTGGAAGATATGACATTCCGGGCTATTCGTATTCTGAAAGAGGCGGATTTGATTCTTGCCGAAGATACGCGCACTTCCGGAATCTTACTGAAGCATTTTGAAATAAAGAACGCAATGCAATCCCATCATAAGTTTAATGAACATAAAATGGTGGAAAGTGTTGTTAATAGAATAAAGGCAGGTGAAACTGTTGCGTTAATATCGGACGCAGGCACACCTGGAATCTCTGATCCGGGCTTTCTGGTAGTGCGTGAGTGTGTTCGCAACGGTATTGAGGTACAATGTTTGCCGGGGGCTACAGCTCTTGTGCCGGCTTTGGTTGCTTCGGGCTTGCCAAATGAAAAATTCTGTTTCGAAGGTTTTCTTCCGCAGAAAAAAGGACGCATGACACGTCTGAAGATATTGGCAGAAGAACGCCGTACCATGGTGTTTTATGAGTCTCCCCACCGTCTGGTGAAAGCGCTGACTCAGTTTGCAGAGCATTTCGGTGCGGAACGTCAGGCATCTGTATCCCGGGAGATCTCGAAGATACACGAAGAAACGGTGCGTGGCACTCTGACTGAATTGATTGAGCATTTCACAGCCAATGACCCGCGTGGAGAAATAGTAATAGTAGTAGCAGGAATAGACGATTAAATAACTTCATTAACCAACGTAAAACAAAAGCGTATGAAAAAGTTAGCAGTTTTAATTGTATGTGCGGCCGTTATGGCATCGTGCGACGGCTTGTCAGGTGGAAGTAAAGACCAACTGAAAGCTGAAAATGATTCTCTTTTGATGGAACTTACTCAGCGTAATGCTGAACTGGATGAAATGATGGGTACTTTCAATGATATCTCTGAAGGCTTCCGCCAAATCAATGCCGCCGAAAGCCGCGTAGACTTGCAGCGTGGTGCGGTTTCAGAAGGTTCTTTATCAGCTAAACAGCAAATAGCCACTGATATTGAATTTATCCAGAAACAAATGCAGGAAAACAAGGAGCAGATCGCTAAACTGGAAGCTATGCTGAAAAGTAGCAAGAATAACTCTACCCAGTTGAAGAAAGCTGTAGAATCTCTGACCCAGGAATTGGTAGCCAAAACCCAGCGTATCGAGGAATTGCAGGCTGAACTTGCCTCCAAGAATATTCGTATTCAGGAACTGGATGCAGCTGTGACCGGCCTGTCAACTGACAAAGAAGTGCTTACTGCCGAAAATGAAGCAAAAGCTAAAACCGTAGCTGAGCAGGATAAGGCACTGAACACTGCTTGGTTTGTTTTCGGAACAAAGAAAGAACTGAAGGATCAGAATATTCTGACAAATACCGGTCTCTTCCAGAAAAAGCAAGTGCTTAAGGATAGTGATATCAATAAGGATTACTTTACTCAGGTTGATATTCGTACAACGAAAGAAATTAAGTTGTATTCCAAGAGTGCAGATGTCTTGACCACTCATCCGGCAGGTTCTTATGCTTTGGAGAAAGATGATAAAGACCAGCTTGTTCTGAAGATTACGAATCCGAAAGATTTCTGGAGCGTATCCAGATACCTGGTTATCCAAGTAAAATAACTTAATTAAATTATAAGAATGGCAGGGAAGGGTTATCCCTGCCATTTTCTTTTTATATGCAGTACAAGAATATTTTTTTCGATCTGGACGATACTCTCTGGGCCTTTTCTTTTAATGCCCGTGATACATTTGAGGAAATGTATCGCAAATATGAATATGATCGCTATTTTCGGTCTTTTGACCATTTCTATGAACTCTATGAGAAGCGTAATATCGAATTGTGGGCAGAATATGCAGATGGAAAAGTGACAAAGGAAGAATTGAATCGTCAACGTTTTCTCTATCCGCTGGAGGCAGTAGGAGAGGGGGATGCGGCTTTAGCGAAAGCTTTTTCTGATGACTTCTTTGCGGTTATTCCTACAAAAAGCAGATTGATGCCCCATGCGCAGGAAGTGCTGGAATATTTGGCACCTAAATATAATCTTTATATCCTCTCCAATGGATTTCAGGAACTGCAATGCCACAAAATGCGTTCTGCCGGAATTGACCATTATTTCAAGAAAGTAGTTCTATCAGATGATATTGGTATCTTGAAGCCATGGCCCGAGATTTTCCATTTTGCCATGTCGGCTACCCAGTCTGAACTACGTGAATCGTTGATGGTGGGTGATAGCTGGGAAAATGATATAACGGGTGCTCAGGGAGTAGGCATGCATCAGGTGTTCTATAATGTAACGGGACGTACCAAGTTTCCATTTAAGCCTACTTATCAGATTACAGATTTGAAAGAGTTGCTCCAATTGTTGTGACATTGAGGGATTAGTTGTAATTTTGTCAGCGTAAACACATAATTTGCAGCTATGGATACTATTTTACCTTTCGCTTTGCTTTGTTTCACTTCTTTCTTTACGTTGACAAATCCTCTCGGGACTATGCCCGTCTTTCTGACCATGACCCATGGAATGACGGATAAGGAGCGACAGTCTGTAGTGTCTCGTGCTACATTAGTGGCTTTCATCACGATTATGGTTTTTACCTTTGCAGGTCAGTTCCTGTTCAAGTTCTTTGGGATCTCTACAAATGGTTTTCGTATAGCCGGTGGTGTCATCATCTTTAAAATCGGTTTTGATATGTTGCAGGCACGTTATACACAAATGAAATTGAAAGATGAAGAGATTAAAACTTATGCCGATGACATCTCCGTCACCCCTTTAGGGATTCCGATGCTTTGCGGTCCCGGTGCCATAGCAAACGCCATTGTGTTGATGCAGGATGCCCATACTATCCAAATGAAAGGTGTACTGATTGGTATGATCGCCTTTATCTACTTGATTACATTTTTTATCTTGCGTGCCTCTACGCGACTGGTAAAAGTTTTAGGGGAAACGGGAAATAATGTGATGATGCGCCTGATGGGACTTATTCTGATGGTAATTGCTGTGGAGTGTTTTGTGAGTGGGGCAAAGCCGATATTGGTGGATATTTTGAAAGAAGGGTTGATATAAAAATACCCCCAAATGTCAGGTTGGACATTCGGAGGTATTTAAAATGTTCAGTTATCGTATGATTATCACCATGGATAATTTACATTCCAGATAAATGCTACGGTCTGATACCAACCCAGACTAACGCTGCTTCCACCTTCATCATAACCTACCAAGGCATTGATTATATAGAGGTTACCATCGTTTTCGAATGCACAGTTGTTCTTACCCGGTGTGTAGGCAAAGTAATAGTTGCCATCGTCTGCACTCGCTTCACCCATTTTCTGAACCGTAGTTGGGAACCCGACAGGTGCTCCATTAGCGGCATTAACGGTGAACTGTATGTGGTGTCCCTTTTCTAAAGTCACTCCTGTTGCACCGGCTGCTGTTTCTGAATAATAGTAGGGACTTACCAGTCGGTACAAACCGTTACCGCCTTCTGCCTTTTCTATATCCACTTTCACACCGTCACCTACCAAACCGTTATCGTCGATGGTTCCTGACCATGAAGTATAGAACTGAGCACTACCGGCTGCTACCCAATTGTACAATTTGCTTAAATTAATTGTTGTGGTAGAATTGCCTGATACAGAGGTATTATCCTTTGCTATGGAAAGAGTCGCTTTATAAGAAACACCTACTTGAATGTTGCCTACTGCAATCGTATAAATGGCGGTATTGCTACCATCTGCAAATGTTACCTCAGCCGGTCCGCTCAATGCTGGATCATTAAATTTTGCATCTACGGCAATGGTCGATGCACCTACATTGGTATTGCGTGTCAGAGAAACCTTGATTTCAGTCAACGTTTCAGTACCTGCTACGGTATAGGTTTGTTCGCTCTGGTCGAACGTATATTTCACTTCGCTGTCTATCGGGGCTTTGTCCCAATAACCATCGGTACTACAGCCGACAAACATGACAGCTGCTACCGACAGCGCTATGGATAGAATTGATTTATTGAAATTCATATAATGCTATTTTTTCAGTTTGTTACCTATGTTCATTAGTTGTCTGTAACCGGAGACGGAATTGATGTTACCGGATTATTGTCTGATGCCGAGATCAATGAGTTACCTTGTTCTTCACTTTCAGGGATACGGTAGATCAAGGTGTTATCACCAGCCGGCACGTTAAATACATAAGCGGCAGGGAATCCTGCTCCACGACGGTCGATACCTTTGTTCAGTCGCAGAATATCAAAATAAGAAAGGCCCTCACCCCAAAGTTCAATACGGCGTTGCTGCCATACTGCATCCTGTACGGCTGTTGCACTGGAAGCGGTACAAACATAGGCAGGGTCACGATAGTCATTTACAAACTTTTGTAAAGTAGCTGCGCCGGTTGAAGGATTTCCACCCATAGCTTGTGCTTCTGCCAAAATCAAGTACATTTCTTCCACACGCATCAGAGGAATGTCACTTGCGTTAGTGCTTTGAGCCATTACTCCTTTATAAGGACCGTATTTCATTTGGGTATAAGCGGGGCAACCATATTTCGTAGCTTGGGCTACTTGTGTTGCATTCAAATTGTCTGAGTGCTTATTGGCATCGAGCCACCATCCTTTACGAACGTCTGTATCAGGAATCTCGTTATACAACTTCTTGTTGATCATACGCCATGCTCCTACTGAAGCATATCCATAATTCAGTGATCCCATATGTGAAGGGAAATTCACAATACCGGAAGTTACTACACGGTCTGTTTCAGCGATTACAATGGCCCACATCCAAGAGTGGTCACTGCTTTCCGTAAAGCCCGGAGCACCTGCTTCTTCGCGGCTATAAGGTGTACCGCTACCGTTGATGGCTTTTTGAGCGTCTTCAGCTGCCGCAGTCCAATTTTGCATGGTCAGATTGACACGTGCACGTAAACCATAAGCCACTTCCTTGCTGATATAGCGCTTATCGGTACCGCGGGTTTTGTCAGTAGCTTCTAATAAAGATACAGCTTTGTTCAGGTCACTCATGATCTGATCGTAAACTTCTTGCACGGTAGACCGGGCGCAACCATTAGCAGCAGCCTCATTGGCATTTTCGTTTGTAATCAGAGGAACGCAAGGCTTGCTTTCATTCCCTTTATAAGTATGCTGATACATCTGGGCCAATACGAAATAATCGAATGCACGTATAGACAAAGCTTGTGCCAGGTAGTACTTTAGAGAGCTATCTTCCGTAGCCGGGTCGATGGTACTCACTACTCCATTAGCAGTATAGATCTGGTTGTACATCGTACGCCATAATATGTTTGTCGGGCGATAGTTAAAGAAAAGATCCTCAAAAGTCATAGAACGGGTAAACCAGTTATAGTTTATATCTAAACCAACCATATCCGTGCCGCGGCTGTCCAAGTTCAGCATAATTGAACCATAACCGAAGTCGTCGTGTCCAAAAGAAGTGGGGATGGCATTGCCATATACACTGAACATCGCAGTGATACCCGTTACACTTGCCGATACCATTTCTGGGTCGTTTTTAACAACTTCTTCTTTCTGGTCGCTTGTAACAACAGCACCCAGTGGTTCGGTATCCAAATCATTACACCCCACAAGCAATACACTTGCAAGTGCCGATGCGAATATTTTAAATTTTATATCTTTCATTGTTATTCTGCTTTATAGTTAGTATAGTTTAGAACGTTAATTTCACTCCTGCCGAAATACTGCGTAATGCACCATACGTAGAGGTGGTAGATGATACATAACCTTGACGTGGATCTAATCCTTTACGTGCAGCAAACAATGCAACATTGTCGGCAGCACCATAAACTCTAAGTGATTCTATTCCCAAGTTGCGTACGATTCTTTTCGGCAATGTATAACCTAAAGTAATATTGTTAATAGACAAGTAGTTGGAAGAAACAATCCAGCGGTCGGAGCTTGAACCTGCATCATAGTTTTCGGTTGCACACAAACGAGGAACATCTGTATTCGGATTCTCTGCCGTCCAAGCTTTAGCAATGTCCTTATGCCAGTTGTAACCGGCATTACTGTTGCTGCCACCATGCATCAAGTCTTGATAAGTATAATCCCACAGTTTACCACCCAGCTGATAAGAGAACTGGATAGAAAAATCAAAACCATAGAAATCCAAGCTAGTACCAAAACCACCATAGACGGTCGGAAGCAAATCACCGGTAGCTTCTTTGCAATTAGAAGCGACAGCATAGTCTGCTGTTGTATAGGCGTTTCCTTCATCATCTTTCGCCCAGAACAAAGATTGTCCGGTAGTGGGGTCAACACCTGCATATTTCACTAGATAAAGTTGGTACATAGATTCACCTTCGCGATAAATACGTGAACCACTGATTAATTCACCATTCAAATCAGGATGCAGCTTATTTACTTTATTTTTCAGGAAAGTAGCATTCCCAAAAATGTTCCACTTCAAATTATTGATATCAATCGGAGTATAATTCAATTCAATTTCTACACCCGAGTTAGTCATCGAACCAATGTTCATTGGAATAGAACTGTAACCGTTGGAGTTTGCTACCGGCTTATTATAAAGCATGTCGCTAGTCTTACGGTTGAAATATTCTATTGTACCTTCTAATTTATGGTTGAGCAGTGTGAAGTCAGTACCTATATTGAAAGAGTTACTTTTTTCCCAAGTGATGTCTGGATTGCCTTTATAATAAAGTGTACCATCCGAGAATATACCATTAGCACCGGTCATGGAGTATTGATCCAGATACGGATAGTAGTTTGCATAACCGTTTCTCAGCAATGCATCGTTACCTTGCTGACCAAACGAAGCCTTTAGCTTCAACATATCAATCCATTCTGTATTTTCCAAAAATGCTTCTTTACTGATAACCCATGCGACACTGGCCGACCAGAAGTTACCCCAACGCTTGTCAGGATGGAAACGAGAAGAAGCGTCGCGACGGTAAGAAGCACTGGCAAAGTATTTTTCATCAAAGTCGTAATTGATTCGACTGATAATACCTCTGGTAGAATATTCGTCACGAGCACCACCACCACGTTTGTTATCGATAGTGTTGTTTACCGTGAAGTCATAATCCTTATAAAGATTCTGCCCGGTTGCATAACTATATTCATAGCGGTAGTCATAGCTCTCATAACCTAACAGAACATCGAAATTGTTCATGCCGAAGCTTTTCTTATAAGTAGCCAGGTATTGCTGGTTGAAGGCGGATGTACGTATGTGTTCTTGTTGTGCAGTACCACCGTAACTTGCAGACTGTCCATAATACTTGTTACCCAAAACATTATAACGTGTATTATCAATATAGGCACCTAATGAACCTGTTAGTTTCAGTCCTTCAATTGGGGACAACTCGATGAACCATTTACCGTTAAGGATATCCATCAGGTATTCTTCCTTATTATAAAGCAAGTCACCCTTGGGGTTTGACATGGACATAAAGTTACGCGTGCTGTTTGTACTGCTACCATCACCATAATCATAAATCTTGTTGCCTGAATTCTTGTCGTAGGCCAGTGAACCATCAGCGTTACGTACATACATCGGATAAACTGGAGCAATATTATTTGCCAGTAAGAAAGCGTTTCCTGAAGAAGCCGTAGCTGTTTGGTCGCCCGGATACTTGCTCTTAGAGTTAGTATATCCTAAGCTGGTGCCGAATTTCAGCCACTTTTTTGCTTGGTAGTCTACATTCAAACGCGTAGAAATACGATTGAAACCTGAATTTTCGATAACACCGTTATCTTCCAGGTAACCGGCAGAGAAATAGTAGTTCAAACGATCTGTACCACCTGATACGCTCAAGTTATACTCTTGACGCATTTGACTGGAGATCGTTCCATCTGTCCAATCATCCGGAGTATAGTAATATTGTCCGTCACTATAGCCCAACTTCGCATTTGGATTGATTTTACCATCCATACCGATAAGACCCTCACCTTGAGGTAATGTATATATTTGGTAACCGATTGCCGGGAACAACTGTGTATTAGCATAAGTGTGCGCTGCTTCTGGGGTACGTCCCAATTTGTAATAAGCGGCATTGTAATGAGCCTTATAGAGAGTCTCCATGTACGTATCAGGGTTTTCCATTACGTCGTATTTGCCTACTTGACGGGAATTGCTACCCCAACGTGCATCTACAGATACACGTGCATTACCGTCCTTACCTTTTTTAGTGGTAACCAAGATAACACCGTTAGCACCACGGGCACCATACAAAGCTGCTGCGGCAGCATCTTTCAGTACGGTCATAGTTTCAATATCCTGTGAATTGATAGAAGAAATATCACCATCAAAAGGAATTCCATCTACTACATATAACGGATTGCTGCTGGATGCCATAGAACCAATACCACGAATACGTACTGTGGCTGAAGTTCCTGGTTGGCCGTTGCTGCTTGTAGTTTGTACACCGGCTACACTACCCGACAATGCGTTGGTAATGTTGGATACTTGGCGCTTTTCTAGTTTATCTGCCTTTACAACACTCGCAGATCCGGTAAATGCAGACTTCTTTGCAGTACCGTAAGCTACCACTATAACTTCGTCAAGCATCTCTGAATCCACCTTCATAAAGACCTTCATAGTAGGTTTAATAGCCACTTCTTGTGTCTGCATACCAATGTACGAAACCTGCAAAGTCTTCGCAGAACTTAGTAGGTGATATTTTATTGATAATCAATGAGAAATAAATGACAGAAGAACTTTTTATGAGATATTTGCAATTTGTTAAATAGCTAATTACCAGATATATAATAAATAGTTTTGTAAGCATGTATATACTCAAATGATCCTTTATTTATATATCAAGATTCTGTTTATCAAGATATTAATAGGTAATAAGGCTAAGCGATGAATTATAATTCCAATACTATAGGTTCGAAAAAACATTTATATGTATGAAATGCTTGAAGAGTATATTGGGAACATATCGGTAAATTACATACATAAGGGAAGTATATTATATGGTCTTGTTTTTTTGACATATATTAATTCTAAATATGGATATATTCATTTACACAGATAATAAAATAGGATAATCTTCCAAGTGATTCAGAAAGAATTTTTATATGGAACACCTTGTTGAATAAAAGTCAGGAATGTCGTTTACTGCTAACAAGAAGTTAGGAGTTTGAGAACAAGAAGTTAACTCTTTGTCGACAAACTCTTAATTTCTTGTCGACAAGAAATAGACACATTGTAATACTTTGATTATTAGCATTGTTACTAAAGATTGTTATCTGCTTATTTGTAATTATAACTCTCATTTTAGATTATTCTTTAAATAGTATTTGGGCTATGGAATAGGCATATTATGGCAACATTGCATGTGATGCTTCTTAAGTTCCTTTATATTACTATTTAAATATGAAAGACAGATAATACAAGAAACTGAGAAAGAAGAGAAATAGAACAGAATCTCAAATAGACCAGATATGTGAAGTCATAAAAAAGGTGTAACTCAATTATCCAATATTCCTAAAGCTTCATGGCAAGCGGTTACACCTTAATTCAACGAGACTTATTTTCCTTTTTTACGATGAGCTAATGAGTGGTTTTTCTCCAAATCACTTATTATTGTCATATCCATAACATTAGTGTATATTTGCGTAGTTTTCACACTCTTATGCCCTAAAAGTTTTTGCACAGTTGTAATATTAACACCATTGTAAATCAATAACGTTGCATTAGTATGTCGTGCTGTATGGAATGACACTTTTTTAGATAACCCGGCTAATCGGGTAATGATAATCAACTCTTTATTCACGTTCGAATTATCTCTCAAATGAAAAAAATCTTGTAGATTTGCCTGATACTTATTCAAAATCTGAATTCCCTTTCCGTTGAATAATAAATATAATGGAAGTCGGACTTCTGTACCGGTTTTGATAGACTTATAGATTAACCAGGTCTCCTGATGCATTTCCACAATGTTTTCCGGCTTCATATTTACAAAGTCGGAATATCTCATACCTGCGTAACAACAGAACAGAAATGCATCCAATGTCTTCTGGTATTTTATATATCTTCCAGTCAATTGCAACGTTTCCATTTTTTCTAACTCCTCCGGCGCCAAATGCGTATGTCCATTTTCTACGGTTTTGATCTTATATTTCCTGAAGGCATATTTTTGTATATCCATATACTCCTTATTAATAGCTACATTGATATGCCGTTTTAAATGCTTCATATGTTTAGCTATGGTGTTAGTATGATACCCTTTCGATTGCAGAAAATATTCAAATGAAGATACAAACTCAAAAGTTAAATCAGAGAATGTTACATTCTTTTTAAAATCTTGCAATAGTGCAAGCGTAGAGAGATGATTACGCTTGGTGCTTTCCTTTAAGCCGGAAGTCATCACTTCCTGCTTAAAAAAAGGTATAAATGAAGATTTATCTTCCTGTTCTTGCTGTTCAGAAAGCATCTCTTTCAATATCTCCAAAGTGATAGGTTTACCCTGTTGCCAGAGCTCAAGTTCGCGCTTTTCTATCATGGCCATAAACTCATAAATCAATCGATTTAAGGCATCTGCATTAGGATGGTTTTTTACTAGTAGTTTTTTCGCATCCCATTGATCCGGTCTCAGATAGACTTTAGTAGAGAAGTACTTCTTCTTCCTATTCAAGTAAGCCTCTACCTGTACTAAAGCTACGCCTCGTTTATTAAGGCTCTTTTTCCGGTTGTACACTAAACTGTAAATAATCTTGTTCATCTTTAGTTATTTTAGTTAATACTATGAACAAATAAGACGAAATAATGTGCTATACAAGAAATAAAGAAGACTTAATATCTGTAAAAGTACGCTTTACAAAGTGTTTTTTGTTTTGTATTTCCTTTATAAAAAAGGTAAATCTACGTAAAATGACTTTCAAATTAATCCTCCCAATGCACATTTTTAACACTTTTAGTTTAAAAGGTGAGGTACCTATTAAGGAATGATAGCCTGAGAGGTGCTTCAGAGTGATAGCAATCAGAATGTCATTTAGGTTTTTTAAGTGCAAAAAAGCTGCTGTTAAGCATAAAAACAAGCATTTGATTAACAAATTGATAGATTTACAAGGTTTTTTCAACAAAATAATTGTTCGTTTCAGTTTTATTAATATATTTGCATTTTGTTAGAGTAAAGAAACAATTAATGTAAAGTTAAACTTTAAGAGAGAATTTAT